>Ga0208009_1000003_pt1 | contig 119806 bp, 120 predicted proteins | sample Wag4_2014_7_16_FD_187364 | JGI IMG/M metagenome (GOLD analysis project Ga0208009, IMG submission 187364) | Fresh water mixed with fracking chemicals microbial communities from Ohio, USA - Utica-2 Time Series FC 2014_7_16 (SPAdes) (version 2) ...
GTGCCCATACTGCGGCACTCAGTACACCCTGGCCGAGGGCGTTGACGCCCACGGACACTGATTCGTTGCAGCATCACGACTTTATCCTCACCCTGGCGTGCCCAGACGCCAAGGGCGTTGTATTTCGGGTCTCTGAATTTCTCTTTACACGTGGCTGCAACATCCTCGACTCCGCTCAATTTGGTGATGAGGACACGGAACTGTTTTTTATGCGGGTGCACTTCGATGCGCCCAGTCAAGAGACCGAATCAACCCTCACCGACGGCTTTTCCGCGCTGGCTAGCACGCTCTCGATGAGGTTTGCCCTCCAGCCGCGGGCCCAGCGCACGCGCGCATTGGTACTGGTCTCCAAGGCCGGCCATTGCCTCAACGACCTGCTCTTTCGTGTGAGCAATGACCTGTTGCCCATCGATCTGGTGGGTGTCGCATCGAATCACACCGATCTAGAACCCCTCTGCCGCCACCATGGGGTGCCGTTTCACCACCTTCCGATTGTTGACGGCAACAAGGCTGCACAAGAGCAGGGCCTCATGGACTTGAGTCAAGCGACACGAGCAGATCTGATCGTGCTGGCGCGCTATATGCAAATCCTCTCGCCCACGCTCTGCGCGGCATGGAGTGGCCGTGCAATCAATATTCACCACTCGTTCCTGCCGAGTTTCAAGGGTGCCCGCCCCTATCACCAGGCCTACCAGCGCGGCGTCAAGATCATTGGGGCTACCGCCCATTACGTCACAACAGACCTCGATGAGGGACCCATCATTGAGCAAGACATTGAGCGCGTGGACCATACCTTGAGTGCCCCCGCACTCTCATCGATCGGTGCAGACATTGAGTCGCGCGTGCTGGCGCGGGCGGTGCTTTGGCATGCCGAGCGACGCGTCTTGGTCAACGGTCCGAAGACTGTCGTTTTTCGCTAGGGTCCTGTGCCTTTAGGGCTGCACGCCAGGCCACCAGTCGAGCATCCATCTCAGAGAGTGCCTGGAAGTCTGCGCCGTCGGCGCGACGTGCGAGCGTAATCTGATCGATTGCAGCGCCGTAAGCCCCCAACAAGGCATACGACTCTGCGGTGGCCCAATGGGCCATGGCAGGGCGGCGGTCGGCGGCGTAAGCCCGCGCCAATAACTTCCACGCTTCATGGTCGGCGGGCCATTGACGAGCCCCTTGCGAGAGGACCTCGATGGCTGACTTCGGATCACCCCTCATGAGCAATGACTCTGCCCGCGTCCGCGCCAAAGCCCTTGCACTGATGGTTCGAACCCATGGCCCCAAGACAGGCTCTGCGACCCGTATGGCCTGCTCAAAACGCCCCTGCTCAAAGGCAATGGCCTGCTCCAATCGCGCCAGCAGCGGTGCAGCAAGCGTGGCATCGGATCCGCTCACCAAGGCCAGCCGAGTGCGCTGCAAAGCCTGCTCAGCCCGATCGGGGGCCTTGAGCGCGAGTTCAACCCAAGCGAGCGCATACCAGGCAAGGGCCCGCTCCCGGGCCGTTACGGCTTCACTCAGACGAACCTCAAACTGGGTCTTGAGACTGCGGCTGCGTTCAAGGTCTCGACCCGACTGGGCGAGGAGCCGCCCGCGTATAAACAAGAACTCTAAGGAGTCACGTCGCAGCGCAAGCCCCGGTCCTGACCCCGGAGCCTGCATCTGGCTGAGCCGAAGCTGAGCGTCAGAGAGCCGCTCGGACGACAAGGGGTGCGTGCGAAGCCAAACGGGCGCTGCATCGTCGTAATAGCGTCCAGCCTGCGAGAGCTTCTCAAAGAGGGTGGACATAGCCGCTGGGTCGAACCCCGAGGCCTGCATGAAGCTGTACCCGAGCCGATCTGCCTCTCGCTCTGCATCGCGAGAGAAGGCCAATTGATTGCGCAGCGCCAGAGTCTCTCCCAGTGACATCAACCCCATGGCTGCATCGGCACTCTGGCTGGCCGCAGCAGCGGCCAGAATAGCCGTCGCGAGCAGCACCGCCATGGACTGGCGCGACTGTCCCATCTGTCGTGCAATGTGACGCTGTGTGACGTGGGCAATCTCGTGTGCGATCACGGACATGAGTTCTGCCTCACTGGCTGCCCGGGTCATTAGGCCGGTGTGCACGCCAATCCAGCCACCAGGCAGGGCGAAGGCATTGATGCTGTCCTCTCTGACCCAGAAAAACCGAAAGTCTTCTGGCTTGAGCCCACTGGCGACCAGATCGCCCCTGGCTTGGGCGGCCATGACCAACTGGGACGCCTGCGCCGTGAGGTAATCCGTGGCCTCGGGATCGTCGTGCACCAAGCCCGCAGCCTGCAATTGTGCGAAGACCTGCCCGCCAAGTCTGCGCTCCGCGGCCGGGCTCAACTCATCTACAGCCGCCTCGCCAAGCGCAGGAAGTCCGGCAGTGATGTCACTGAGTGGCCGCACGGTTGGGGCGCTTGCGGTCTCGAGTGCCCGGGCAGGGCTTAACGGGGCGGCAAGCACCGCTATGATGAGCACATGACACAAGAACTGAATCATTTTGATGCGGCAGGGCACGCCCATATGGTCGATGTCTCCTCTAAGTCTGACACGGTGCGCGAGGCCACCGCCACCGGCGTGATTGAAATGAGACCAGAGACCCTTCTAAAGATTCAATCGGGCACGGCCAGCAAGGGCGACGTGCTCGGCGTCGCTCGCATTGCTGCCATTCAAGCCGCCAAGAAAACCAGTGATCTCATTCCCCTGTGTCACCCATTGGCACTCACCCGCGTATCCGTGGAACTGGAGTGCATCGGGCACCCGCCGTCGGTTCGGTGTACCGCCACGGTCGGCGTAACGGGCAAGACGGGCGTGGAAATGGAGGCTCTCACCGCCGTTCAGATTGGTCTGCTCACGGTCTACGACATGGTGAAGGCTGTGGATCGTGGCATGGTAATTCGAGAGGTGCAACTGCTCGAAAAGCATGGTGGAAAGTCAAGACCTTGGACCGCCACAACTCGCTAGAAAAGTAGCGCTGCCAGACCCAAGAAAATAAAGAAGCCCATTGAATCGGTGCTGAAGGTCAAGAGGACAGAGGCCCCCATGGCGGGGTCACGCCCCATGCGATTAAGGCTGAGCGGAACAAGGATCGCAATCACAGCAGCAATCAGAAGGTTAAGCACGATCGCCATCATCATGGTCAGGCCCAAGAGCGGCGCCTGAGCGCTATCGATATAGAGCAGCCAAGCAAAGACACCCGCTGCGGAGCCCCAGACCAGGCCGTTGAGCAGTGCGATCGACAACTCCTTGGCAAAAAGGCGTCGCACCGTTTCTGCAGTCACCTGACCCAATGCGAGCGAGCGAATAAAAAGCGTCATGGTCTGGTTGCCCGAGTTGCCCGCAATGCCAGCGACGATTGGCATGAGTGCCGCCAGTGCCACCACCCGTTCGATGACCCCCTCAAACGCACCAATCACCCGTGATGCAAAGAACGCCGTACAGAGGTTCAATGCCAGCCAGAGCCAACGGTTCTTGGCCGAAGCCCAGATCGAGGAAAAGAGATCCTCCTCCTCTCGCAGGCCTGCCTGTGCCAGCACGTCGGAATCAATGTCTTCCTGAATCACGTCCACGGCCTCGGAGACCGTCAAGCGGCCAATAAGGCGGCCCGCATCATCAAGCACCGGTGCAGAGACGAGGTCGTACCGTTGGAAGGCTTGCGCAGCCTCAAGCGCCGATTCGGTTGCCAACAGCGTGACTGGATCGTGGCGCATCACCTCGGAGACCTCTGCGTCTGGCTCATGCAACAAAAGCGCCGCAATGGAGAGCGACCCCTTGAGCACATCCTTGCGATCAACGACGAAGATCTGGTCGGTGTGATCGGGTAGTTCGTCAAATCGCCGCAGATAGCGCAGCACCACCTCGAGGGTCACATCATCTCGAATGGTGACCATGTCGAAATCCATGCGCGCGCCCACACTCTCAGCGTCGTAGGACATCGCCGCACGCAACTGCTCTCGCTCCTCAGTGCTCAGCCCCTGCCGCACTCGATCGACGACACCGGGTGCTAAGAGGGGCGCAAGCTCAGCCAGCTCATCGGTCTCGAGTGTCTGCGCCACGCGCACCTGCGCATCGAACGACATGGCATGGATGAGCGCCTCTCGCACAGGGTCTGAAAGCTCAAGCAAGACCTCCCCTGCGACTGACTCCGAGACCAAGGGCCATACCGTTGCACGCTGTTCGGGTGGCAGGGCCTCTAGGACATAGGCGACATCGGCCACGTGAAGATCACGCACTCGAGGTTCGAGCAATGCTGCATGCTGCTTGGCCGTGAGCGCCTCCAAGAGGCTTCGGCGAGAGGGCTCACCGGCAATCTGCTCCCGATGCACCAGCTCGCTCTCCACGCCAAATCGATGCAGCATGGCCTGAATGTCGGTGAGGGCACGCTGGGCAGCCTCCGGATCTCTTCGCATGGTGGTCAGCTCAGTCATGTCTGTCCATTTCTGCACGAATGGCCTCAAGCACGGGGCCCGTCTCTGGTCGTTGACCACGCCAGACCAAGAAGGCCTCTGCGGCCTGCTCGACAAGCATGCCCAAACCGTCCTGTGTTGACGGTACGCCATGCTCAGCCGCATCGACCAAGAAACTTGAGAGACGCGGTCCGTACATCATGTCGAGTGCGAGCTTCACCTCGGACCAGCAGTCGTCCGAGAGCGCCAGCGATTGCCCATTTAGACTCGCGGCCGTCGCATTGATCACGCAGCTTGGGCGCGCGCCGCATTCATTGGGCCAATGGGTGGCAAGCGCCTCAAGGGGTACAGCAGAAACAGATGGACCGAATCGGTGGGCTACAGCGCGCGCCTTCTCAAATGTCCGATTGGCCAAGACCACGCCTGCGACACCGGCATGTAAGAGTGGTGCAATGACGCCCTGACCGGCCCCACCGGCACCGAGCAACAAAACTGTCTGACCAATGAGGCCATCAACCCCGAGGTGGCGACGCAGATCGGCCACGAGGCCACGGCCATCGGTGTTGTCAGCGTGCCACCCCGAGTCGGTCGCGGTGAGGGTATTGATGGCCTGAGCGGCCTGCGCGGCCTCGGACATCGGCCAGCCGTGCTCAATCGCCAATTGGTATGCGGCCTCCTTCAGCGGAACCGTAAGATTCAGCCCACGTAAGCCCTCTCGGTGGAGCTCAGCCAGCCTTGCCTCGAGCAGAGCAAGCGGCACCTCAATGGCCTCATATCTCAACGATTGTTCCGTCTGTTGCGCAAACGCAGTGTGAATCTGCGGCGATCGGCTGTGTGTGATTGGATCGCCCAACACCGCATAACGGTCCGCGGGCTTGGCATCGACGACAGCCAAGCCACGCAGGTCGCACTCAACGCGCAGCCCGTCCATGCTGCGCACCTCGGCGAGAACCTCGGTGCCTGGCGCCTGAGGCCCGAGCTGAACCACACGGCCCATGGCCGGAATACGCCGAAACCGGTAGACAAAATCGGATCGCGTGGCAACGAGCCGCTCTTCAATACGCACACCAGCGGCCTCTGCGGACCAGAACTCACCTTCAAGCCCGTGCTGCAGACCCAGCCAACGCAGGGACCAATAACGCTCCATCGTGGATTGAAAACTCGCGTACTGATCGTAGGTCGCATCGAAGTGTGCGAGATCGGCAAAGAGTGCGGCGTCGCCCTCGCGAAAGACCGGTCGCGCATGACCGAGCACCGACAAGAGTTGCCACTGGTTTACGAGGTCTGCATAGCGTCGAAGGGGAGAGGTCGACCAGGCATAGTGGCTGACCCCCAGACCCTGGTGGGGTCCGGGACCAGACTGCATGCGCACCCGACCCATGGCCTGCACACGATAAAAGCCCGGGAGCTGCCCAAGGGCGAGGGTCTGTCCCCAGCTGACGTTGGTCAGGATCATCCACTCCGACACCAAGAGGTCGATGGCTGAGCCCCTGCGTCGCTGCGTCACCACAGGCGTACCTTGACCCGTCATACGAGCCTGCTCCGTATCGTCATGCCATTGCACAGAGACATTGAAATCAACCCGCCCTGTGGGCTCGGGACGACCGCGCACCGCTTCGCGCTCTGCACGCATGGATTGCGCAACGTCATAGAGCACCCTGAGGCCCTCCCAGGGCAGTGGCTCGAGTGCATCTGGAAGCAGCGCATCGTCCCAGCCGCCCAGGCGCAGATTCGACTGAACAAAGGCCTGCTCCAGTCGGGTAACCGGTGCACTGCGCTGGCCCTGTGCGTCTACGTCGACGTAAAGAGAGACCACCGGGAGCCACTGGCCCTCATCGAGCGAGGCGAGCGCGACCAATCCCCCGGGCAGCATGGTGAACTTCTCACCTGGAAAGTAGACGGTCGAGGCCCGATCCCGGGCCTGCTGTGCGAGAGGGGAATCGGGAGGGATGAGCAGCCCTGGCGCCGCGATATGAACACCAATACGCCAGCCCGCATCGATCGCCTCAAGCGAGAAGCCATCATCGATTTCCGTGGTTGCAGCATCGTCGATCGTGTAGACCGACGCCTTGGCCTTGGGCAGCTTGGTCATCCATGCCTCTCGCAGCGCCCGCGCTGCACGATCCTGTTCCTCAGACCACGCAAGAGATTCTGGCTGACCAAACTGGGTCTTCAGGAATACGGAGCGGTGCAACGCATAGGCCGAAGGCAGCGCCCCTCTCGCGAGCAAGAGTTGCTCCGGCGACTGCCCGAGTTGGTGAGCAGCCGATTCCAATGCCTTGACCTCAATCGACTGACGATCAGGTGACACGAGAAAACGCAGCGGGTGCTCTCTATAGCAGTCCGGGCAGCCCCCATCAACCAAGTCCTGTGCCAGGTCCGCCTGGGCCTGGGCCAGGCGCTGGCGCTTCTCGACAGCAGCAAGAGCCGTGCGCACCTGCTCTTCTGGCGCTGCACGAAAAAGGCCCTTGCCCTTGCGTTGGAAATAGATTGGGGCCGACTGTATGGCCAGCAGAAGGCCTGCGGTGTCCTCTGCGCGCACCGATTGGCCGAAGACCTCGCCACCAAAGTCTTGACATCGAAACTCATCGGGCGGTGCACAGGACCAGAGGAACTCGAGCTCGAGCCCCTCAGCGATCGATTCAGCTTCCTGCATAAAATGCTCAAGCGAGTCGGCGCGAAAATCGAGCACCACCTGGGCCGACTTCACTTTCAGTCGGCGGCCCGTTGAGAGCTCGACCTGAAGGCTCGCGGGGCTGCGCTCGCGCACCCATCCCGGCTTGATGCTGCCTGACTCTTCAAACAGTACGGCCTCAGCCACGGGCAAGCCCCTCGAGGAGCTGAGTATGCAAGCCGCCAAAGCTGCCGTTGCTCATCAGAAGGAAGTGGTCTCCCGGGCGGGCGCAGGAGACTGCTGCAGCCTTGAGCGCATCCAGACTCTGAAAGACAACTGCCCGCGCACCCAGCGGTTTGAGAGCCTCCTCCAGAGGCCAATCCAGACCCCCTGCAAAGCCCATGACCAGATCGGCCTCTGCCAAGGCCTCGGGCAACTGGGCCCGCATGGTTCCCAGTTTCATGGTGTTGGAGCGGGGCTCGAAGACCGCAATGAGGCGTTGTCCTGGGCCGAGGGTGCGGCGCAGCCCATCCATGGTGGTGCGAATGGCCGTGGGATGGTGGGCAAAATCGTCATAGACCTTGACGCCACGCACCTCACCCCTGAGCTGCATGCGCCGCTTCACCCCCCGAAAACGCGCCAGTGCTGCGATCGCCTGATGCGCTTGAACGCCAAACGCCTCCACAGCGCAGATCGCGGCCAGGGCATTCTCGCGATTGTGTTGACCCAAGAGCGGGCTCTCAACCGCGAGCCTTCGGCCATCTGGGTGCAAGATCTCGAACCGCTCGCCAGAGCCAGGGCACGGACCCAGCTCGCCCAGCATCCACCCACCCTGCACACCTTGCGCCCAAGGCGGGCCCGCAAAGGCCTGGACCTCACTCCAGCTGCCTCGTCGCAGGACCCGCTCGAGGGCTGGCTGTCGGGCGTTCACCACCAGTCGAGCCTTGGAAGACAGCGTACGAATCCAGTGATGAAACTGGGTCTCAATGGCCTCTAGGTTGGGAAAAATATCGGCGTGATCAAACTCGAGATTGTTGAGCACCGCCACCTGTGGGCGAAGGTGAATGAACTTGGAGCGCTTGTCGAAAAAGGCGGTGTCGTACTCGTCGGCCTCCACGACAAAAGGAGCTCCGGCAGGTCCAAGTCTTGCGGAGACACCAAAGTTCTCTGGAACACCGCCAATGAGAAAGCCGGGCGAGAGGCCAGCGTCCTCCAGGATCCAGGCAATGAGCGAGCTGGTGGTGGTCTTGCCATGCGTGCCCGAAACCGCCAGCACGCGGTAATCTGGCAGCAGCGCCTCGGCCATCCACTGCGGACCAGAAACCAGGCGATCGCCCCGATCGAGCAGCGCCTCTACCAGCGCAAGGCCGCGCCGAGCCACATTACCCACCACCCACTGATCCGGATTTAGGGCGAGCTGATCTACCCCAAAGCCCTCGATGACCTCAATGCCAGCGGCCGAGAGCTGGTCGCTCATGGGCGGGTAGACGTTGGCATCGCAGCCCGTTACCCGATGGCCTCGCGCAACGGCAAGCTGCGCCAGACTGCCCATGTAGGTCCCGCAAATTCCAATGATGTGTAGGTGCATGGTGCATTGTAGCCACGGGCATAATGCCGTCCATGACCACGCTCCGAGCCGAAGTGGCCGCCCTTGCAGCGCAGTTCATCGTCGATGACGGCCTGGACTATCAAACAGCCAAACAGAGAGCGCTCACGCGTTTGACCGGCGCACGCGCAGGGCGCGGCCGTGAGGACCTCCCATCCAACGAACAGGTGGAAGATGCCGTCCGGGAGCATCTCACCCTCTTTTACGCAGACACCCAGCCGGCGCGCCTGCATCAGCTTCGCAGTTCTGCCGCCCGCCTCATGCAGCGGCTCGAGCCCTTCTCGCCATGGCTCATGGGCGCGGTTGCCAACGGAACGGCAACCGAGCACACGGGCATCCAGATTGAATGCATCTCCGACAGCGCCAAAGAAATCGGCATTGCGCTTTTTAATGCAGGATTCACCACCGAAGCCCGGGAGCTCGATAGCCCGCAAGGCATGCGAGAGTGCCTCGAGCTGCTCTGGGAGGGTGAACCAACGCGCATCGGGATTGTGCAGCGCGCCCAAGGCCTGCGGGGCCGGGGGGGCCTGTCTCTGTCAGATCTCCATCAGCTGCTTGAAAAGGACACGCCATGAACACCCGTCGATCACTCATCTGGGCCCTCATTTTGGTCGCTGCGCTGGCCGCGGGCGTTGGCGTGGGTGTCTGGCGCCTCACGCCAGAGCCTGCAGCCCGAGCAGACTGGTTTTTCCAGCTCGAAGCGCCCAATGCTGCCGGTCAACAAGAACGTCTAGCTGCCCACCGGGGCCCGCTGACCCTGGTCAACTTCTGGGCAACCTGGTGCCCACCATGCATTGAGGAAATGCCAGAACTGTCCCAATTTCACACTGATCTTTCGTCAAGTGGCGTCAAAGTGATCGGCATTGCGGTAGACTCCCCCAGCAGCGTACGGGCATTCTTGGAGGAACGTCCGGTGAGTTATCCGAGCTTCACCATGGGGGCTTCGGGCAGCGAGCTCGCCCGGCGCTTGGGTGCGCCTGCAGATGCGCTTCCCTATACCGTCCTCATCAATGAGAAAGGGGATGTGGTCAAACAAAAAATGGGTAAAATAACCGGTGAAGAGCTAAGAACATGGATAAAAGAGCTCAAATAAACACAAATGACCAATCCGCTTCGTCTCTGGGTGCTGCACGGCCCTAATCTCAACCGTCTGGGCCTGCGCGAGCCCGCCATCTACGGTCACACCACGCTCGACCAGATCAACGACCAGCTTGTGACGCTCGGCAGGCGCCTCAATGCCTCCGTGGACCCCTTTCAGTCGAACCACGAGGGCGCCCTCATTGACCGCATCCATGCAGCAGCAAGCCAACGGGTCGATGGCATTGTGATCAACCCTGGCGGGTTCACCCACACCAGCGTGGCACTGCGCGACGCACTGGCTTCGGTCTCGATCCCGTTCATTGAGGTGCACATCAGCAACGTATTCCGACGAGAGCCCTTTCGGCACCACTCCTACTTCTCGGATCTCGCCATCGGCGTCGTCTGCGGACTGGGGCCGTTTGGATACGAGGCGGCCCTGCAGAGCCTGGTGCACACCCTCACCCCTTCCGCAAACGACAAGGACTAAGGCCCAATGGACCTTCGCAAACTCAAGACCCTCATCGACCTCGTCGCCGAATCCAGTATCTCTGAACTCGAGATCACCGAAGGCGAGGGCAAAGTCCGCATTGTTAAAGCAGCCCCTCAGGTCGCTGCCCCAGCAGCGGCCGCGGCCCTGCCCGTCCAGGCTGCTTCACCCGCGCCAGCAGCACCCGCGCCCGTGCAGCCCGGCCCCGCGCCTACGGCCTCTGAGCCCCTTGAGACCCCCGCCGCACCCACTGGGCACCGACTCACCTCGCCCATGGTGGGCACTTTCTATCGGGCGGCCTCTCCCGGGGGGGCGCCCTTTGTCTCCCTTGGCGATGTGGTGTCCGAGGGTCAGACCCTCTGCGTCATTGAGGCCATGAAGCTCATGAATGAGATTCCCGCAGACCGCGCGGGCGTTATCAAAGAAATTCTGGTCGAGAACGGTCAAGCCGTTGAATTCGGACAGCCCCTCTTTGTGATCGGCTAGTCCCATGGCCCTGTTTGAGAAAGTCCTCATCGCCAACCGCGGCGAAATCGCCCTGCGCATTCAGCGGGCCTGCAGAGAGCTGGGCATCAAGACCGTGGTCGTGCACTCCACAGCCGACACAGAAGCCAAATATGTCAAGCTCGCCGATGAGTCTGTCTGCATAGGTCCGCCGCCCTCTCGAGAGAGCTACCTCAATGTGCCGGCCATCATTGCCGCTGCCGAGGTGACCGACGCCGAAGCCATTCATCCCGGCTATGGCTTCCTCTCTGAGAACGCCGACTTTGCAGAGCGGGTCGAACACAGCGGTTTTCAGTTCATTGGTCCATCGCCCGAGGTCATCCGCATGATGGGCGACAAAGTGGCGGCAAAGAAGGCCATGATTGCTGCGGGTGTGCCCTGTGTGCCCGGCTCTGAGGGGGCCCTCAGCGACGACCCCAAAGAAATTGTGCGAACCGCACGCGCCATTGGCTACCCGGTCATCATCAAGGCCGCAGGCGGGGGTGGGGGCCGTGGCATGCGGGTGGTCCATACCGAGGCGGCACTCATCAACGCAGTCAATACGACCCGGGCAGAGGCCGCTGCAGCCTTTAACAACCCCGAGGTCTACATGGAGAAGTTCCTGGAAAATCCTCGGCACATCGAGGTCCAGATCCTCGCCGACCAGCACGGGAACGTGATTCACCTCGGAGAGCGGGACTGCTCCATGCAACGTCGCCATCAGAAGGTGCTCGAGGAGGCACCAGCGCCGCACATCACGCCTCGGCTGCGAGACAAAATCGGGGCCCGCTGCGCAGAAGCCTGCAAGAAAATTGGCTACCGTGGGGCCGGCACCATTGAGTTTTTGTACGAGAACGACGAGTTCTACTTCATTGAAATGAATACCCGTGTTCAGGTGGAGCACCCCGTCACCGAGCTGATCACCGGCATTGATATTGTCCAAGAGCAGATTCGCGTCGCCTCTGGAGAGCGCCTTCGCTGGCGCCAAAAGGATGTCACGTTTAAGGGCCACGCCCTCGAGTGCCGCATCAATGCAGAAGATCCCTTCAAATTCACCCCATCGCCAGGTCGCATCACCACCTGGCACACGCCGGGTGGGCCCGGTGTTCGGGTCGACTCACATGCATTCAGTGGGTATGTGGTGCCGCCCCACTACGACTCCATGATCGGCAAGCTCATCTGTTACGGCGATACCCGTGAGCAGGCCATCGCACGCATGGGCATCGCCCTCTCGGAAATGGCAGTAGAGGGCATCACCACCAACATCCCACTCCACCGCATCATCGTGCGCGACTCGCATTTTATGGACGGTGGCACCTCCATCCATTACCTCGAGCACATGCTGGCCGCGCGAGCCCGCTAAGGCACAGCGCGTGAGTTCTGTTCAGTCTCTGCGCTTTGAGTGCGCACCTCAGGGCGATGCCCAGGCGCAGGCCGACTGGATCGATGGCCTCACCGATGCCCTATTAGAGTTCGGCGCACTGACGGTCTCCGTTGAGGACCCGTTTGCCGACCGTCCAGATGAGGAGCGCCCCCTGTTCGGGGAGCCGGGCATGCCCCAAGACATGCAGGCCTGGCCACTCTGCCGCGTGACGCTCCTGCTGGACGCGGCGCTCAACGCCGAGGAGTGGTGGCGCCAGTGGCTCGATCAAATCCCCGAGACCTACTCGGAGTGCCGCAGCAGTGTCATGGAAGCCCAGCGGGTAGAGGACTGCGACTGGGTGAGCCAGACCCAACGCCAGTTCGAACCCATTTTGCTCGAGCGCTCCGGCTGTCGACCCATCTGGGTCGGGCCCCACTGGCACGAGCCTCCAGCGCGTCTTACACAGCCCCATGCCGTCGTCCTGCGCATTGACCCGGGCATGGCCTTTGGTACGGGCGGACACGCCACAACCCAGCTCTGCCTGCAAGCCATTCAAGCCATCGATACCGTGGGGCCCCTTGGGTCCGTGCTCGACTACGGCTGCGGCTCTGGCGTCCTGGGAATCGCAGCGGCTCGACTCTCTGCCACGTCGGTCACAGCCATTGACATCGACCCCATCGCAGTTGAAGTCGCCCAAGCCAACGCCGAGCGCAATCAAATCAGTGTCGCCATGCGGTGTGGCTTACCCGATCGGCTCTCGGGTGAAACCTATGACCTGGTGGTCGCGAATATCCTCGCCCAACCCCTCAAGCTCTTGGCGCCCTTGCTCTGGGGGCTGGTCAAACCGGGGGGCGGCCTTATTCTCTCCGGGCTGCTGGTGCGTCAACAAGATGAGTTGACTGAGGCCTATGCCCTGGCCGCTCCAGATCGGCCCCGCCTCACTGCCTTGGCCAGCCAAGAGGGCTGGCTCTGCCTTGGTGTGTGGCCCACGCTTACGCCTTCCCTCTCAATGATTGGAACCCCCTCATGACCATCCAGATCAGCGGCAGTATTGCCTTTGACACCATCATGGTGTTTGAGGGCGCGTTCAAGCAGCACATCCTTCCAGATCAGGTGCACATGCTCAATGTGGCCTTCCTTGTGCCCAACATGCGTCAAGAATTTGGTGGGTGTGCAGCCAATATTGGTTACAGCCTTGCGCAACTGGGCAGCCAGGTTCGATTGCTTGGTGCCATCGGCCATGACGGCCGCGGCTATCTCGACCGCCTGCGGCAACAGTCCATCGATGTCTCGGGCGTGGTGATGCGCGAAGACTGCTTCACCCCGCAAGCCTTCATTACGACGGACCTCGAAGACAATCAGATCACGGCCTTTCACCCAGGCGCCATGGCACACGCACATGAGAGTCTTGCGCTCGCCTCTGCTGGCCTTGGAATTGTCTCGCCCAACGGTCGTGAGGCCATGATCGCGCATGCACAGGCGTTTTCAGCCCACGGCATTCCCTTTATTTTTGACCCCGGTCAAGCCATGCCGATCTTCGATGGCCCCACCTTGCTTTCACTTAGCGAACAAGCCACCTGGCTCACGCTCAACAGCTACGAGGCAGAACTCATGACCAAGGTCACTGGGCTGAGTATTGAGGCGCTGGTGCAGCGACTCAAGCCACACACCCATGGGGGCGTGCTGGTCACCCAAGGAAGCCAGGGCGTGCACCTTTACACCACTGAAGGGCGGGTTGAGCAGCCGGCGATGCGCGTCTCACAGGCCGTGGACCCGACCGGATGTGGCGATGCCTTTCGCGCAGGACTGTTGCACGGACTTGAACGGGGTCTATCCCTGGAGTCAGCAGCAGAGATCGGAACCTTACTCGGCGGCATCAAGGTAGAGCGTCGCGGTGGACAAAACCACGATGCACGACCAGAGGCCGTGCGGGCAGCCTGGGCCCGCTATCAGCCCGATCGGCCCTGCCCTATTTAGGTCAGCACCCAGCGCATGAGCTGGTCGTTGAGCGGGGCATGAAACGCCAAAAGGACCTGAATCAGAATCAGGACTGCAAGCGGCGAGAGGTCTAGCGTGGTGCGGCCCATGCGGCGCGCGAGGAGCTGCCGTGCAGGCTTGAGGAGTGGGGCCATGATGGCCTCCAGAACGGCCCTGAACATAGCGGCATTCGGGCCAGCCCCAAACCAGCTGAACAAGGCATGGGCAATGACCATCACCATCAGAGCCTGTAGGGTCCAGCCCAGCATCCAGACGCAAGCGAGCACGACCGTCAGTAAAACCGCCATGGCATGAATACTTGCCTCGGGCCGCAACATCAGTTGAAGCGCAAGCCACAGGCCCACACTCACCCATGCCGTCAGCAGCCCGGCGGCGACACTCGCAAGATCGAATCGTTGCCCAGCCATTAGGCGACGCATGGGCAGCACCAGCCAATTGGTGACAGAGAAGAGCGTCTGACTCAAGGGATTGAGCGGATTGAGCTTGATCCACTGCAGATAGGCCCTGAGCCAGCAGGCCAGAGCGAACAGGCTGAGTGCAGTCTTGATGAGGACCCAGACCAAATCAATAAACATATCAAGGCGCTCCGGTACAAATAAAAACCCCGCCCGAAGGCGGGGTGAACAACCCGTTTAAACCACAACCCTTACGGACGGCTGCCCGTGGGGAACGGCCATGTGGTGGAAATAGGTGCTGCAGGTGCAACAGCTGCCTTCTTAGGCGCAGCGGCCTTCTTTGCCACGGGCTTCTTTGCGGCAGGCTTAGCAGCAGCCTTCTTTGCAGCAGGCTTAGCGGCTGCCTTCTTGGCTGCAGGCTTCTTAGCTGCAGGCTTCTTGGCAGCAGGCTTCTTAGCTGCGGGCTTCTTAGCAGCGGGCTTCTTAGCAGCGGGCTTCTTGGCTGCGGGCTTCTTAGCAGCGGGCTTCTTGGCTGCAGGCTTCTTGGCTGCGGGCTTCTTAGCTGCGGGCTTCTTGGCTGCGGGCTTCTTGGCTGCGGGCTTCTTAGCTGCGGGCTTCTTGGCTGCAGGCTTCTTAGCAGCAGGCTTCTTAGCAGCAGGCTTCTTCGCAGCAGGCTTCTTAGCTGCGGATTTCTTTGCAGCAGGCTTTGCAGCGGCCTTCTTTACCTCAGGTTTATCGGCTTTCGCCTTCTTGTCCTTCTTCTTTTCTGCCATGGTCTTCTCCTTCAGGCCAACAGAGTTGGCGCGGTTACAGGGAGATTCGAGCCGAAATGGCTCGAACCATTCATTTGCGCTAGCGCTTGTTCCGCTAACGCCAATGAATTGGGGTGAGAAGGCCGCGGCAGTTGCATGTCAGTCCCAGCTGAGCGCGCCCCCCGTCTGATACTCGATCACACGGGTCTCGAAAAAGTTGCGTTCCTTCTTGAGGTCGACCATTTCGGCCATCCAGGGGAAGGGGTTCTCCTCATTTGCATAAAGTGGATCCAAGCCGATCTGCTGAGCCCGTCGGTTGGCGATGTAACGGAGGTAGCTCTTGAACATGCCCGCATTTAGACCAAGCACGCCGCGCGGCATAGTGTCTTCTGCGTAGCGGTACTCGAGATCGACGGCCTTGAGGAAGATCTCGCGAATCTCTGTCCTGAACTCGGGCGTCCAGAGGTGCGGGTTCTCCAGCTTGATGGTGTTGATGAGGTCGATGCCGAAGTTACAGTGCATGGACTCATCACGCAGGATGTACTGGTACTGCTCGGCAGCACCGGTCATTTTGTTCTGACGGCCCAGCGCAAGAATCTGGACGAAGCCAACGTAGAAGAACAAGCCCTCCATGATGCAAGCAAACACAATCAATGAGCGAAGCAGTTTCTGGTCGGCCTCAGGCGTGCCCGTTTTGAACTCGGGGTCTGTGAGGACATCAATGAAGGGGATGAGGAACTCATCCTTGTCCCGGATAGAGGCTACCTCATGGTAGGCGTTGAAGATCTCGCCCTCATCAAGCCCGAGCGACTCGACAATGTACTGATAGGCGTGGGTGTGAATGGCCTCCTCGAAGGCCTGGCGGAGCAGAAACTGACGACACTCAGGCGCCGTAATGTGGCGATACGTGCCCAGAACAATATTGTTCGCAGCAAGACTGTCGGCCGTCACAAAGAAGCCCAGGTTGCGTTTGACCAGACGACGCTCGTCATCCGTGAGCCCGTTGGGATCTTTCCAGAGCGCGATGTCGCGAGACATATTGATCTCTTGCGGCATCCAATGGTTAGCGCAACCAGAGAGGTACTTTTCCCAAGCCCATTTGTATTTGAAGGGCACCAACTGATTCACATCGGTGCCCGCGTTGATGACGCGTTTGTCCTCGACCCGAACCCGACGCTCCGTTGACGCATGCGACGCTGTGTCTGCGAGCAGGCCCGAAGTGCGGCTTTGTACTGCGAGAGGGGGAACTTCGCCTGCCCCGGTAAATGCGGGCTGGATGGGTGCTTCGTGACGAGAGGGTGTTGTTTCTTCCCAGTTCAGCATATCGATCTCACTTTTAAAAAATGCAGTGAGATTCGGTGATTAAACACACACCGAATCATGCGCGAAGCGCGCGCTGCATGCAATGGTTTTTGAAAAAATTCGTTGCGTTACTGACACGCCTCACACTCAGGATTGTCGATGCTGCAAAACTTCACGTCTGAGCCTGCGGCCACTCCAGCGGTTGCAATGATCGGCTCTGCAGCGCGATCACTCAGTTCGCGCGCGGACGCCCCGGGAGAGGCACCTGAGCTTGCGGCTCCTGAAGCGGAGACTGCATTGAGCTGCCCGGTATTGAGCGTGCTCTTCTCTGCATGCGTCGCACCCATGGTGCGCAGGTAGTACGTGGTTTTCAGACCTCTCAGCCAAGCCAGTTTGTAGGTCTCATCGAGCTTTTTGCCCGATGCTCCGGCCATGTAAATGTTGAGCGACTGCGCTTGGTCGATCCATTTCTGACGACGGGCGGCGCACTCAACCATCCACTGGGTATCGACCTCAAATGCGGTCGCATAAAGCTCTCGGAGTTCCTGTGGGATTCGATCGATCTTGGCGAGGCTGCCATCGAAGTACTTCAGATCGGCCACCATAACCTCGTCCCATAACCCAAGCTGCTTGAGGTCACGCACCAGGGTCTCGTTCACCACCGTGAACTCACCGGAGAGATTCGATTTGACGTAGAGGTTCTGATAGGTCGGCTCAATAGAAGCCGAGACACCGACGATATTCGAGATTGTGGCGGTTGGCGCGATGGCCACACAGTTGGAATTGCGCATGCCCACGCTCTGAATGCGCTCACGCAACGCATTCCAATCGAGCCGCTGGCTGCGATCGATCTCCACGTATCCACCACGGGCTTGAGCCAGCAGATCGAGGGTATCGAGCGGAAGGATGCCACGATCCCAGAGCGAGCCCTTGAAACTGGAGTAAGCGCCACGCTCCTCGGCAAGATCGGTGGACGCCCAATACGCCTCGTAGCAGACCATTTCCATGGAGGCATCTGAAAACGCTACCGCATCATGTGAGGCGTACGGAATGCGCATGGCGTGCAAGGACTCTTGAAACCCCATGATGCCCAAGCCCACAGGCCGGTGACGAACATTCGAGTTCCGTGCCTTGGCCACTGCGTAGTAATTGATGTCGATGACGTTGTCGAGCATGCGCATCGCGGTTCGCACCGTCTTACGCACCTTCTCGTGGTCCAGTTCAAGACCCCCACCCGATTTGGGCTTGAGGTGCTGCACCAGATTGACCGAACCGAGGTTACACACCGCGATTTCACTGTCGTTGGTGTTGAGCGTGATTTCGGTGCAGAGGTTCGAGGAGTGGACCACACCCACGTGCTGTTGCGGGCTGCGAATGTTGCAGGGATCTTTGAAAGTAATCCAAGGATGACCCGTCTCAAACAACATGGTGAGCATCTTGCGCCAGAGTGAGGCGGCCTGAATTTTCTTAAAGAGTCGCAACTCGCCCCTGGCAGCCTTAGCCTCATAACCCACATAGGCCGTCTCGAACTCCTGGCCCACTTTGTCGTGCAGGTCTGGAACATCAGACGGCGAGAAGAGCATCCATTCGCCGTTCTCCATGACCCGCTTCATGAAGAGGTCGGGAATCCAGTTCGCGGTGTTCATGTCGTGGGTACGGCGGCGATCGTCTCCCGTGTTCTTGCGCAGCTCAAGAAACTCTTCAATGTCGAGGTGCCAGCTCTCAAGGTAGGTACAGACTGCCCCCTTGCGCTTGCCTCCCTGGTTCACTGCAACTGCTGTGTCGTTGACCACCTTGAGGAAGGGCACCACACCCTGGCTCTTACCATTCGTGCCCTTGATGTGACTGCCCAAGGCGCGCACAGGCGTCCAGTCGTTGCCCAGCCCACCAGCGTACTTTGCTAGCAGTGCGTTTTCTTTGATGGCCTCATAAATGCCATCGAGATCATCAGACACCGTCGTCAGGTAGCACGACGAGAGCTGAGAGTGCGTGGTTCCGCTGTTAAAGAGCGTAGGGGTGGAGCTCATGAAGTCAAAGCTTGAGAGCAGCTGATAGAACTCGATGGCCCTGGCCTCTCGATTCAGTTCGTTGATGGCCAACCCCATTGCCACCCGCATGAAGAAGGCCTGCGGCATCTCGATGCGCCTGCCCTCTCCACTGAATCGATCGTTGCGGTCAATCAGGAAATAACGGTCGTACAGGGTTTGTAGACCCAAATAGTCGAACTGCAGGTCTCGCTCGGGCTGGAGGGCTGCAGCCATTTTCTTCAGGTCAAAGCGCGTCAGCTCCTCGTTCAGAAGGCCAATCTCGACGCCCTTCTTGATGAATCGTGGGAAATATTCGCGGTAGCGCGCATCCATTTCGGTCTGCGGAACCTCGGCCTGGAAGATCTCCTTGCGAATGGTGTGCAGCAGCAGGCGGGCACTGACTTTTGCATAGGCGGGGTCCTTTTCGATGAGGGCGCGGGCTGCGAGGATTGCGGATTTTTCGACTTCTTCAACCGGAACCCCGTCATAGAGGTTCTTCACGGTGTCACTCATCACCTCGTCGGCGTGGGCGTAGTCCTCAAGGCCCGCACAGGCAGCACGAATGATCTGTTGCAACCAGGCCTCGTCCAGTGGCACACGCTGGCCATTGACGACCATCGCAAGTCGATGCTCGGCCACCTCCACCCGCGTCTGGGCGGCTCGCTCTTGGGACCGACGCTCGCGGTAGAGCACATAGGCCCTGGCCACTTCATGCTCTCCAGATCGCATCAAGGCGAGTTCAACCTGATCCTGGATGTCCTCGATGTGAACCGTGCCACCTGCAGGCATGCGACGCAGCAGCGCGCCGACCACCTGCTGGGTCAACGACTCAGTCACCTCACGAACCCGAGCGCTGGCGGCGCCTTGCCCCCCCTGAACGGCGAGGAATGCCTTGGTCAGCGCAACCGTGATCTTCTGGGCCTCAAAGACCACCACCGCACCATGTCGGCGGATGACCTTCAGGTCACTGGGCTGAGCGCTCATGCGTTCACCAATCTCTGTCGATTCGGAGGACATTGGGGCGCCTGAGGACTCAGACAGGGTCGGATTTTGGGGGGTTACGGTGCTGGCCCACTGCATTGGCGCGGTCTCCTTGGTGGAAGCGGGCTACGCTCGCTTTTTTACTAGCGCTAGTAGCCGTTTGACTGATTGGGTACTAATTCTAGTAGCCTAGAGAAAAACGGCGCAAGCCAAACCTGAGGGGTTTTCCCTGTGATGCGGGCGCACATTCCCCGGAAAGCACCCACACGCCAAAGGACGGGTAGAGACTGGCAGCGCAGGTGCGGCTCCTCACACCAAACTGGTTGAGAAGCCCCGTTTTCCTTTGGGTTCAGGTGTGAAAAAAATATTTCAACGCATGGACTTCTGGATGCTCTCCAAGCGTCCGATCAAGGTCAGACTGAAACCGCTGCCAATTCCACCCCGGGCCCGGGTCCGACTTTCGGCCGGGGGCAATATCGCTGTGCCCAGCCATCCATTGCAGATTCGGACACGCCTGCGCGAGCGCCAGTGTAAGCCTCAGACACTGCTGCTCCTGGACCGCAAGGTAGGGTCCGTCATCGACCCCCTCGAGCTCGATCCCGATTGAGAAATCATTACAGGCATTGCGGCCCTGAAAGCTCGAGCGGCCCGCATGCCACGCCCGCTGGTCAATCGGAACAAACTGATGAATTGCGCCAGAGCGATCAATGAGAAAGTGTGAGGAAACCTCCAGACCCAAGAGTGATTCAAAACTCGGGTGAGCAGAGCAGTCCAGTCGCCCCATGAAGAGGTCTTGAATGAAGGGGCCGCCATACTGGCCGCGCGGCAGGCTGATGCAATGGATCACGAGCAGCGAGACCGTTGTATCGACCGGGCGTGCATCGGCATGGGGTGAATGCCAGTGATGCACATCGGTTTGAATCTCAAGCCAACCCGATGCCGCGATCCGCAGTGGGTGCTCGCTTAGTGCCGCCTGGGCCGGTGGGTTCGGCAGGTTCACGGCTGCGCATGTGCCCTGCTGCAATAGGGCTTGCCTTCACGCCAGGCTACATCCTCCTGTGGGGTCATGGCCCCGCACCGCGCGCAGGGGTAGAGCCGACTCGGGCCTTTGGGATGCTGAGGGGTCCCCTCATCCTGAGGGGATGCATCAGAGGGTTTTTTGCTCTTTCCCAAAGCCGACCGCAAGGCGAGCAAGGCCAGCCCGACGGCCAGCAATACGATGAGGATCTTGCCGAGCATGAAGGTCCTGTCTTGAATTAGCTCTGGGGAGAAATCGGCTGACCAATAAGGACCTCCAAGACAAACCGGGTCCCAATATAGGCGAGCAACAGAAGGCCGAAACCTCCGAGTGTGAAGCGAGAGGCCAATCGCCCACGCCAGCCCCATCGGACACGACCGAGCAGAAACAATGCCACCATGGCCCAGGTGGCGATGGTGAACACGGTCTTGTGATCCAGCCGAAGCCAGCCCTCGCCCTCGGCGGAGAGCACCAAAGCCCCCGACAGGAGCGTCCCCGTCAAGAGGCCAAAGCCAAGACCCACAGAACGCACGAGCAGACGGTCCAGCGCCAGCAGTGGGGGCAGCTCATCCCAGAGGGCAGAGGGCGTCTCATGCTGGTGAAGGGCACGCTCCTGTCCAAGCATAAGCACGGCGTAGACCGCCGCGACAAAGAATGCGCTGTAGGCCAGCATAGCCATGAGGATATGCACTCTAAAGAGGGGGGACGCCTCTAAGGCCATCGGTACACCTGGGAACCAGAAGGGCAGCACGGAGGCGACTGCTGCCACGGGATAGACAAAGACCATAAGCCTGCCCGCCCGCTGAGTCCACGCCTCGATCCAGAGCGTGACCACCGCAAGCCAGAGCATCCATGACATGGCATAGGCAAAGCCAAATCGGAGGCTCTCGGCTTGGAACCACGCCGGGATCAACGCTGCGCCATGCAACACAATCACGGCCATGCCCAGGCCCTGCGCCAGCGCCTTTGATTTCAGACGAAAACACAACAGCACATAGCCCAGCGAGGCCAGCCAAGGGGTAGCGCCGTACAATAGAGCAGTCATTTAATCAGTGTAACGGAAGCCCTAAACCCCATGCTCGAGTCTCTTACCGAACGGTTCGACAAAGCCCTGCGCACCATCCGCGGCGAAGCCAGGCTCACCGAATCCAATACGGCGGAGATGCTGCGCGAGGTACGCCTTGCCTTGCTTGACGCGGATGTGGCGCTCCCAGTCGTCAAGACCTTCATTCAGCAGGTGCGCGAAAGGGCCATGGGCCAAGCAGTGCAATCAAGCCTCACGCCGGGCCAAGCCCTGGTGGGGGTTGTGCACCAAGAGCTGGTCTCGCTCATGGCAGGTACCGATGCCCCACCCACTGGGCTCAATCTCGCCACCCAACCCCCCGCAATCGTGCTCATGGCCGGCCTGCAAGGCGCGGGAAAGACCACCACCGTCGGAAAGCTCGCCCGTTGGCTCACGCAGACACACAAGAAGAAAGTGCTCACCGTCTCCTGTGACGTCTATCGGCCCGCTGCCATTGAGCAGCTTCGTCTGGTTACGGAGCAGGCCGGGGCAGATTGGTTTCCCAGCCAATCCAGCGACCAACCCATTCGGATTGCCCAAGAGGCTGTGCAATGGGCTAAACGTCATTTCCACGACGTGCTTCTCGTTGACACGGCCGGACGGCTTGCCATTGACGAGACCATGATGGCCGAGATTGCAGCACTCCATGCAGCCCTGCGCCCAATCGAGACCCTCTTCACAGTCGATGCAATGCAGGGTCAGGATGCGGTGCGCACAGCAGAGGCATTTCGCCAGACCATTCCGCTCACTGGCGTCATGCTCACCAAGGTCGATGGCGATGCCCGAGGCGGAGCCGTGCTCTCGGTGCGTTCCATAACCGGCTGCCCGATTCGATTTGTCGGCACATCCGAGAAGATCGACGGCCTTGAGGCCTTCGATGCCGAACGATTTGCGCAACGGATTCTCGGCATGGGCGATGTACTGGCGCTCGTCGAGCAAGCCCAGAAATCCATCGATATCAAGGCTGCCGAGAAGGTCGCAGCCAAGCTCAAGTCTGGCGCGAAGTTTGACTTGGAAGACTTCAAGCTGCAGATCGGTCAGATGAAGTCCATGGGCGGACTCTCAAACCTCATCGACAAACTGCCAACCCAAATGCAGCAGGCCGCTAAGGGTCAAGACCTCTCCCAGGCAGACAAATCGGTGGGGCGTATGGAGGGCATCATCAACAGCATGACCCCCTCGGAGCGCCGCAACCCGCTGCTGATCAAAGCCAGCCGCAAACGTCGTATTGCTGCAGGCGCAGGGGTTCAGGTGCAAGAAGTCAACCGCCTGCTGGCCCAGTTCGAGCAGATGCAAGACATGATGAAAAAAATGCAAAAAGGCGGCCTTGCCAAAATGATGAAGGCCCTGGGCGGCATGAGAGGCCTACCGGGCATGGGCGGTTTCGGCCGCTAAGCCGCTCTGGCTCGACTGAGCAGCGCAGCCACCGCACCCTCCAGTGGCAGGTCATGCTGGACGAGCCCCCTGCGCTCAACAAGTTCCAGGCGGCCTTGTGCCAACCCGCGATCACCAACCGTGAGTCGAAGCGGCACGCCGATGAGTTCCCAGTCTGCAAACATGGCACCGGGTCGCTCATCTCGGTCATCGAGGATGACGGACAGGCCAGCAGCCCTGCAGTCTGCATAGAGCTGCTCACTCACAGCCTTCACCTGCTCGGACTTGGCTGCCCCCACAGGGCAAATCACCAATTCGAAAGGCGCGAGCGCCAGCGGCCAGATGATCCCGCGCTCATCGTGATTCTGCTCAATGGCCGCGCCCACAATGCGGGTCACACCAATGCCATAGCAGCCCATTTCCATGACGCGGGGCCGACCAGTCTCATCGAGCATGGTGGCCTTCATGGCCTCGGAATACTTGGTGCCAAGGTAGAAGACATGACCCACTTCAATGCCGCGCTGAATGGCAAGTACACCCTTGCCATCGGGGGATGGATCACCCTCGACCACATTGCGAAGGTCAGCGACTGCATCGGGCTCGGGCAGGTCGCGGCCCCAGTTCACGCCCAGAATATGGGCATCCACTGCATTGGCTCCAGTGACGAAGTCCGACATTTTCGCCACGGTGCGATCCGCAATGACAGTGAGGTGCGCCGGCTTGCCCTGCGAAAATATCGGACCGAGGTAGCCAGGCTCTGCACCGAAAGCGACTCGAATCTCGTCGGGCGTTGCGAATCGCCAGCCCTGCTTGAAACCCTCGAGCTTGCCGACCTTGACTTCATTCATCTCATGATCGCCCCGCAGCAGCAAAAGCCACAGCCGCATGCCCGTGGGCGGTTTGGCTTGCGGGTCGGGATCTGTGGCCAGCACCAGCGACTTGACCGTCCGCGAGATGGGTAGGTTCATGAGTTCTGCTACCCCTGCGCACGTGCTCACACCGGGGGTGGGTACCACCCGCATCAGCTCAGAGCCCGGGATACGGGCCTCGAGCAACGCGACGGCCTCGGCCAATTCGATATTGGCTGCGTAGTCTGAATCAGGGCAGTAGGCGATTGCGTCCTCGCCCGTCTCGGCTATTACCTGAAACTCATGTGACCGTGATCCCCCGATGGCACCCGTGTCTGCGGCAACTGCCCGATAGCGCAGGCCAAGCCGATCGAAGATCCTGCAATAACAGTCGAACATGCGGTCATAACTGGCCTCTGCAGCAGCCACGTCCTTGTCGAAGGAGTACGCATCCTTCATCACAAATTCGCGGCCTCGCATCACCCCAAAGCGCGGGCGACGCTCGTCGCGGAATTTTGTCTGGATCTGATAGAAATTCTTGGGCAGCTGCTTCCAGCTCTTGATCTCTTGGCGGGCCAGATCGGTGACCACCTCCTCGGAGGTGGGCTGAAAGGCAAAGTCACGCCCGTGACGATCGCGAATGCGCAGGAGCTCTGGGCCCATCTTGTCCCATCGGCCCGTCTCTTGCCAGAGCTCTGCGGGCTGAACGACCGGCATCACCACCTCGAGCGCACCCGCAGCATCCATTTCCTCTCGAATAATGGCCTCGACCTTGCGCAAGACTCGCAGTCCCATCGGCATCCAGGTGTAGATACCCGCACCCAGTCGGCGAATCATGCCCGTGCGCATCATCAGGCGCTGGCTTGCGACTTCGGCGTCTGAGGGATCTTCTTTGAGGGTCTGAATATGAAATTCTGAGGCGCGCATGCGAGGGTTCCGGAAGTCACTTCGTATAATGTGCGGATTATGCTGGATGAACATGGCTACCGGCCCAACGTCGGCATCATTCTCGTCAACGAGATCAACCAGGTCTTCTGGGGCAAGCGCATTCGCGAACAGGCCTGGCAGTTCCCGCAGGGGGGCATCCAGGATGGCGAAGAGCCCGAGGCTGCCATGTACCGTGAGCTATTTGAAGAGACAGGGCTGCGCCCAGAACATGTGCGCCTGCTGGCCAGAACGCAGAATTGGCTCCATTACGATGTACCCACCCGTTGGGTCCGCCGAGAATGGCGCGGCCTTTACAGAGGGCAGAAGCAGATCTGGTATCTCTTGCGCATGCTGGGAGAAGACAGTGATGTCCACCTGAGGTCGGGCGCAGAAAAACCCGAGTTCGACGACTGGTGCTGGCATGACTTCTGTATTCCTCTCGACTCTGTAATCGAGTTCAAACGCCAGGTTTACTGGCAGGCCATGCACGAGCTTGCGGGCTACCTCTTCTCACCCGAGGAGGTGAGCACCAGGTTGTCGCGGTGGATGAGCTCGGGCTCCTCCACAAAGCCCAAGACTGCCTCAATCTGACCCGAGGGTTTGCCAAGAATACGGCGGGCATCTTTGGCTGCGTAATTCACAAGGCCACGCGCGAGTTCCTTCCCCTCGGCCGATACACAGGCCACGACATCGCCTCGGTCGAAGTCACCCTCGGCCGCGGTCACGCCGACAGGTAGGAGAGACTTTCCTCCAGAGACCAACACACGCGCAGCCCCCGCGTCGAGCACCAGGCGTCCGCGCAGCTGGAGGTGGTCTGCGAGCCACTGTTGACGCGCAGTCAGCATGGGCAGGTCGGCACGAAACCGGGTGCCCAGGAGTTCGCCTTGAGAGAGGCGCACCAAGACCTGCGGCTCACTGCCGCTGGCTACAAGGGTGTCTGCCCCACTTCGGGCAGCGCGCTGGGCCGCGCGCACCTTCGTCGCCATGCCGCCGGTGCCAATGTGGCTGCCTGCGCCACCGGCCATCTCGAGCAGCTGGGGGTCATTCGCACTGACCTCGCTCAGCAGCGCAGCCGTTGGATCCTTGCGAGGGTCGGCAGAGTAAAGACCCGCCTGATCCGTCAGAATCACCAGCCGATCGGCCTCAAGCAGGTTGGTCACCAAGGCGGCAAGCGTGTCGTTGTCACCGAGTTTGATTTCGTCGGTGACCACGGTGTCATTTTCATTGATGACGGGGACAACACCAAGGTTTAGCAGTGTGCGCAGCGTGGCCCGCGCATTCAGGTAGCGACGGCGATCGGCGACGTCTTCGTGTGTGAGCAGAATCTGGGCTGTGCGCAGCTCGTGCCGAAGGAAGCCCGTCTCATAGGCCTGTGCGAGGCCCATCTGGCCGACCGCGGCAGCCGCCTGAAGATCATGGATTTCATGGGGGCGTTCACTCCAGCCCAGCCGCTTCATGCCCTCGGCAATCGCACCACTCGAGACCAAGACCACCCGATGTCCTTGTGCATGCAAAGTTGCCATTTGGGCTGCAAACCCAGCAATGGCCTCTTGGTCCACACCACGACCGGCGTTGGTCACCAGGCTCGAGCCCAGCTTTACGACCCAGAGCCCAGGGGCCGTCAGTTCATTGCGGCTCATGCTCGGGTGGCTCCGGGACAAATCGCACGTCGGTCTCAACAGACCCAAACTCTTCCTGGCGCTGCGCATCAAGCGCGTGCTGAACGGCCTGAACCAGGTCTTCCAGACCGGCCCGCGTGAGCCCAGACGTCATGTGGACCGGGCCCTTCCATCGCAGTGAGCGGTTCATGGCCTTCCAGCGTCGCTCGCGCTGCTCGGGCTGCAACAGATCCATCTTGTTGAGGATTAGCCAGCGCGGCTTGTCCTTGAGGGTGGGGTCGAATGCGGCGAGCTCTTTGACCAGGGTACGGATGTCAGAGGCGAGTTGTTTGCCGATCACGGACTCGTCTGTCTCGTCGGTGGTGGGCGCCATATCGATCAGATGCAACAGTACCCGGGTGCGCTGAATATGGCGCAGAAACTGGTGGCCAAGTCCAGCGCCCTGAGCAGCCCCCTCGATGAGACCGGGAATGTCCGCAATGACAAAGCTCCTTGCGGGGCCGGTTCTGACCACACCGAGCTGCGGGCTCAAGGTGGTAAATGGATAGTCCGCCACCTTGGGCCGGGCGTTTGAGATGGCAGCAACCAGCGTGGACTTGCCTGCATTGGGCATGCCCAAAAGCCCTACATCTGCGAGCAGCTTGAGTTCGAGCCGCAGCCGGCGGGACTCCCCAGGCTGACCCGGTGTGAACTGTCGTGGAGCGCGATTCACACTGGACTTGAAGTGCAGATTGCCCAGCCCACCCTCGCCGCCCTTTGCGAGCACGACCCGCTCTCCGTCGAGACTCAGGTCAAAGAGCAGCTCGTCGGTGTCTGCATCGAAGACCATGGTGCCCACAGGGACGCGCAACTCGATGTCATCGGCTCCCGCGCCATATCGGTCCCGGCCCTGACCCTGTTCGCCACTTCGCGCGCGGTGGATTCGCGCGTACCGATAGTCGATGAGCGTGTTGATATTGCGGTCAGCACGAGCGTAAATGCTCCCCCCGCGGCCACCGTCTCCACCGCTGGGTCCACCCTTCGGGATGAACTTCTCGCGACGAAAAGCGGCCGCACCGTTACCGCCCTTGCCGGCGTGGACCTCAATGGTGGCTTCGTCGATGAATTTCATGAAAAGAAAAAGCCCCGGATCGCGGGGCTTTGTCTGATGGCAACCTCAGCGCAGCCCTGCTACGCGAGCGGCCTTGTGCTTACTCAGCGATGATGTGAACGGTCGAACGCTTGAGCGGGCCCTGAACCGAAAAGGACACCTTGCCATTAACCAAGGCAAACAAAGTGTGGTCCTTGCCCATGCCCACGTTCAAGCCGGGGTGGAAGGTGGTGCCGCGCTGACGCACGATGATATTGCCTGCAAGTACGGCCTCTCCGCCGAACCGCTTGACCCCGAGTCGTTTCGACTCTGAGTCACGACCATTTCGCGTAGAGCCGCCGCCTTTTTTCTGTGCCATTTCAAACTCGTCCTTATGAACTCAGCAAACTCAGGCGGTCACGACGGAGCCGTCGGGCTTGACCAACGCTGCAATCTTGATTTCGGTGTAATTCTGGCGGTGACCTTGGGTCTTGGCGTAGTGCTTACGGCGGCGGTGCTTGAAGATGCGAACCTTATCGCCACGGCCGTGGGCAGTCACCACTGCCTTCACGCTCGCGCCGGACAGCAGGGGGGCACCCATTTGAAGGGCTTCGCCCTCGCCCATGGCGAGCACGTCGGCTAGGATCACCTCTTGGCCGGCCTCAGCTGTGAGGGTTTCCACGCGCAGGGTGTCTCCCGGTGCAACCCGATACTGCTTGCCACCGGTTTTGATGACTGCGTACATAATTCGTCTCTCTTTTACGTGTGTGAACAACGTGTGTGAAGCTGGAAAAGCCCACCATTGTATTGGCCACTCAGCCAAGTTGCAAGCCCCGTGCGCTTTGCAGTAAAGCAGGTAAAGTTCGCTCACCATGAACGACCGATCGTCCACAGCATTTTTCGCACCCATTGCGGACGGAATGTCGGCCGTCGACCGCGTGATTCGCACTCGGCTTCAAAGTTCCGTGCCGCTTGTGGAGCAAGTGGGCGATTACATCATTAGTGGAGGGGGCAAGCGCGTGCGGCCCGCGCTGCTGCTGCTGACGGCGGGTGCGCTTGAAGCACACCTTCGAGCCGATGCCGCCGGCTCGGCCCCATGGGCAGACCCCGCCCAGGTCTACGAACTCGCAGCCATCGTGGAGTTCATTCATACCGCAACCCTGCTGCATGACGATGTCGTCGACGAATCAGGCATGCGCAGGAACCGCCAAACAGCCAATGCCATTTTCGGCAATGCGGCCAGTGTGCTCGTGGGCGACTTTCTGTATTCCCGAGCCTTTCAAATGATGCTGTCTTGCCATTCGCTTGCCGTCATGTCCGTGCTGGCCGATGCCACCAATGTCATTGCGGAAGGCGAGGTGCTGCAGCTGCTCAACTGCCAAGACCCCGAGGTTGACGAGGCCCGTTACCTGCAGGTCATTCGCTTCAAGACCGCTAAGCTATTTGAGGCATCGGCCTGCCTGCCCGCTGTTTTGGCGGGTTGCCCCGCAGACATGATTGATCGCATGTGCGCGGTAGGCCGCCATCTGGGCACCGCTTTTCAGCTCACAGACGACGTGCTCGATTACAACGGCGATGAGTCCATCATGGGCAAGCAACTGGGCGATGATCTGCGCGAGGGCAAACCCACCCTGCCGCTGATCCTGCTCATGGCCCAGTCGAGCCCGGCTCAGCGCGAGCAGCTTCGTGCAGCCATTCTCGACCCCGAATCAGCCGATGTGGCCGGCATCATTCACATGGTGCGTCAATCGGGTGTGCTCAACACCACGTGGGACGCTGCGCGCGCGGAATGCGATCTGGCTCGGGCCGCCCTGGAGGTCCTCAGCCCCTCCGAGTACAAGTCTTCCCTGCTAGACTTGCTGTCGTTCATCACCAGCAGGCGGCAGTAGGTCGCCTCTGTCGGTCCGTCGGGGTGTAGCTCAGCCTGGTAGAGTACTGCGTTCGGGACGCAGGAGTCGGAGGTTCGAATCCTCTCACCCCGACCATGAATGACCTACACTAGAGGCGTCATGGCAACCCGTTTGGTCCCCCATTGAGCGATCTTCCCCTGTGGGCGCAAGGCCTCGCGCTTCTGGCCCTTCTAGCGCTATCAGCGTTTTTCTCGAGCTCTGAAACAGGCCTGATGGCGGTTAACCGCTATCGCATGCGCCACCTCGCTGCGCAGGGACATCGTGGCGCCAAACTGGTGATGCGTTTGCTCCACAAAACCGACCGCCTACTCGCCACCATTCTGCTGGGTAACAATGTGGTGAACGCTGCGCTCACAGCACTGATCACTGCCATTGCCATCAACACCTTTGGCAACAACGACGAAGTTTTGGCAATTGCCACAGCAGTGGCTGCCAGCCTCTTGATTGTGTTTGCCGAAATCCTCCCGAAGGTGATCGGGGCCAATCGACCCGAGAAGGTGGCCATTGGGGCCAGCTTTCTGCTCACGCCGCTCACAATCATCTTCCGACCACTGGTCGAGGCGGTGAATCTGCTCGTCAACGGGCTGCTTCGCCTGCTCAAGCTCAATGAATCCAAGCGTGAGGAAGGCCTGAGGCCCGAGGAGCTGCGGGCCGCCGTGGTGGAGTCAGCCGCCTTTATCCCCAAGCAGCACCGCGAGATTCTGCTCAACCTCTTTGACTTGGAGGAGCTCACCGTTGACGACGTCATGGTGCCGCGCCCCAAGATTGAAGCGCTCAACCTTGAGGATGACGAGATCAAGCTGAGGGAGCAGATCAGCACCTGCTTTCACAACAAGCTGCCGGTCTACGACGGCGAGCTCAACCAGGTTCGCGGCATCCTTCATGTTCGCAAGGCGGTCTCGATGCTGGCCAACGATGAATTCAGCCGAGAGGCGCTCGTCGAGGCCTTGATGCCAGCCTATTTCATTCCAGAGGGCACCAGCCTTTTTGCCCAGATGCAGGTGTTTCAGGCCAACCGCGCCCGCCTCGCCTTGGTGGTCGACGAGTACGGCGAGGTTCAAGGCATGGTGACCGTGCAGGACATCGTCTCCGAGTTGGTGGGAGAACTCAGCACCGATGGTGCGGGGCCAAGGCAACTGCACTGGGATGCCGATGGCACGGCAGCGGTCGATGGCGACACCCTGGTGCGCGAAATAAACCGCAGACTGGGTCTATCGCTGCCCGTTGACGGTCCCCGAACCATCAATGGGCTCATCCTCGAGACCTTGCAGGACCTCCCTGAAGCCAACCTCAGCCTAAAGATCAGCGGGGTGCCCATCGAGATTCAGCAGGTCCAGGACAGAACCATTCGTCGGGTGCTCATGCACAAGCATGTGGCCTGACGCCCTCTCCGTCTCCCTGGCTGCACTCACTGCAGCCGGCATGGCAATTGCGGCAAAGGTCTTCGCCCAGTCCGAGGTCTCGTTCTGGCTCGGAGATCAGGCACCTGCCCTTCACGCAACCCCGGTGTACGCAGGCCTTGCGGCCTGCATAGCCATGATCCCCCTGAGCCTGCTGTTTCGAGGGCCCACCATCGAAGAGGCGCTCATGCTGGGTCTCTGGACAGGCCTCCTTACAAGCTGCGCGCTCATTGACCTGCGTTGCCGGCTGCTGCCAGATCGACTCACGATTTCACTGGCCTTACTGGGTTTAGGTGCCGCACTCATTGGACTCGGCCCGGGACTCTGGTCTGCGCTTGCGGGCGGGGCCTTTGGCTATCTGCTGCCGTGGGCCGTGGGCAGACTCATGCGCAAACGCACAACGGACCCACAAGACGAGGGTGGCGAAGCCATTGGGCGAGGGGACCTTGCCCTGCTGGGGGCGATGGGCCTGTGGGTCGGGTTCTCGGGACTGCCCTTGGTTCTGGTTGGGGCTAGCCTTGTCATGCTGCCCGTTATCGCCTGGGGCATGCTGCGATTCGGCTGGAGCCGATCGACAGCGCTTCCGTTTGGTCCGGGCCTGTGCATGGCGGGGATCGTGGTGCTGCCATGGGTCCTGACCGAGGGCTGGATGTCATGAGAACAGCAGTGGTCGTGCTGACCGGGGGTATTGGCTCAGGCAAAACGGCCGCCTCCCAGGTCTTTGCATCGTTGGGTGTGCCGATTGTGGATGCGGACCAGATCGCACATCAACTCACAGGCCCCGAGGGCGCAGCCATGCCCCAGATTCGAGCCGCGTTTGGGGAGGGTGTCATTGGACCAGACGGCCGCCTCGACCGCGTGGTCATGCGCGAACGCGCATTTCACAACCCCGCTGAGCGCATGCAGCTCGAGTCTATTCTGCACCCGCTTATTCAAGCTCAGGCCATGACGGCGCTCGAGGCATCGGATTCACCCTATACCCTCTATGCGGTTCCCCTCTGGGCAGAAGGTACGGGCCGCCAGCGCCCCGCTTGGGTCTGGAAGGTGGTTGTGATCGATGTGCCGCCAGAAACCCAGCGCTCGCGTGTGCTCCAGCGTCAGCCGATTGCGCCTGAGACACTTGAGCGCATCATGGGCCTGCAGGCGAGCCGCGATGAGCGACTGGCGCTCGCCGATGTGGTGATTCAAAACCATGGGTCCCCGCAGGCGCTTGCGGCGCGCATTCTTGAGCTGCATGCGCTCTGGCTGAGCGAACGATCCGCGCAGCACGGCCCCGATTCCCTCAGCAATCAGACATAATCGCGTGATGTCGTCGCCAGCACCCATCGCGCCTCCGCCCTCGCTCGAGCAGATCTTCGAACTCCCTTGCAGTGAGCGCGTTCGCACCATGATGCGGCTCGAGTGCATCAGCAATCGGCTCGAAAAGCTCGCACTTGCAAGTGAGGCCTCTGCGCATCGGGCCTGGCTATCGTCTTACCTCGAGCTCTTTGATCTGCTCTCCAGTCGCAGCGACATCAAGAATGAGCTGCTCCAGGAGCTCGAGCGCCAGCGCATTCAGCTCGAGCGGTTCGTAGGTCAGCCTGGGGTCGCCAGCGAGCGGCTCGAGGCCGTGCTGACAGAGGTCACCTTCCTGTTCGAAACCCTCGGCGATGTGCAGATGCGACTCGGGCCGCATGTCCCGGAAGTCGAGTTTCTGCAGTCACTCAAGGGCCGTGCTGGTATTCCAGCTGGTGACTGCCCCTTCGATCTGCCTGTGCTCTCGCTCTGGCTCACCTTCAGCCCTGACAAGCGTCGCAGTCATATGGAGAGCTGGGTTGCCCCCGTGAGTGCCGTGCTCAGGTCGGCTCAGCTCTGCCTTCGGCTGCTGCGGGAGGTGGCTGAGCCGCAGGAAATGACCGCAGAAGGCGGGCTCTTTGAAATGAATCCCGGAGGCCGTCAGGCCAAGCTCATTCGGGTCTGGGCGCCAGCAGGCCGCGGCCTGATCTGCGATATGAGTGCCAACAAGTACGTCGTGGCCGTTCGATTCCGTGCTGTAAACGAGCGCCTACAGCCCCAGCCGTTTCAGGGCTCACTCAGTTTTCGATTGGCGATCTGCGAGTTCTAAGCGCTGCAAAATGGGCCGACTTGCCGGCAGCAATGGAAACGGGTGCGGACCCGAGGACCAGATCCAACAGAACTGCTGCCCCTCCAGGCCCCTGAGCCCCCCTGTCGGCTCGGACCAATCGGTGACCTCACAGAAATGCAGCAAGACCCGTGCATGCGCATAGTCGTAAGCCAGGACATCTCTGATGCGCGCAGTGCGTGCAAGCAGGCCAAGCTCCTCGTGTAGCTCTCGACAGACCGCCTGCTCTGGCGTCTCGCCCCGTTCGACCTTTCCACCAGGAAACTCCCACCAGCCCGCGTAAGCTTTTCCTGCAGGTCGACTTGCCAAAAGCCATTGGCCTTTTGCGTTACGCACAAGACCAACACCGACCTGCACCCGATCGGACAATCCCGGGTCAGTCACGGGCAAGCACTCGCGCCGCCCAGTCGCGGGCAAATGCGTGCGCCACACGCCCCGAGCGTGACCCTCTTTGAGTGGCCCATTGCAGCGCCTCGAGCCGGGCCTCTGGCCATCGTGCCTGCGGAACGCCGAGCTGACCTAGCCAATGATGGACGATGTCGAGATAGGCGGTTTGGGCAAATCCGTGGAAGGAGACCCAGAGGCCAAATCGATCGGAGAGGGACACCTTCTCCTCGGTCGCCTCCCCGGGATGCAACTCACCTAGCGCGTCCATGCGGGCCTGAAGGTTCTCGGCCACCTGCTCCGGCATGAGGTGACGGCGATTCGAAGTGGCATAAATCAGCAGATTGGCTGGCTGTGCGGACACACCCCCATCGAGCACAGACTTGAGCGCCTTGTATCCGGGCTCACCTGGCTCAAAGGAGAGGTCGTCACAGAAGACGACAAATCGCTGAGGCTGGCCATGGATGCGATCTGCAATCGCAGGGAGATCGGCGAGGTGATCTCGGTCCACCTCAATCAGGCGAAGCCCCTGCGCACCGAACTCCGTGAGACAGGCGCGCACCAGAGAGGACTTCCCGGTGCCCCGAGCGCCTGTCATGAGTACATTGTTGGCGGGCAATCCCTCAACAAAGTGTCGGGTGTTGCGGGCGACCTGATCGGCCTGATGCTCGATGTGATGCAGGTCAGAAAAACGGACCCAGGCCGGCTGCGAGACCGGGCGCAGACTGCCCTGCTCCCCCAACAGACTGGACTGTCGCCGCCACTGAAACGCCCAGTCCCGCCCAAAATCGACCGCAGGAGCAGGCTCCGGCAGCAGGGCATCGAGCTTGCGCAGGAGCCGTTGTACGACCTCAGGATCGATAGTCGGCATTGATGCTGACGTAATCATGGGAGAGGTCGCAGGTCCAGATGGTGGCTTTCGCTGAGCCACGCCCCAATGCAATGCGCACGGGAATATCGGCCTTCGCCATTTCCATCTGCCCTAGCGACTCGGTGTAGCTGACTGCACGCCCTCCGGCCTGAGCGACCAAGGTCGACCCAATCCAGACCGAGACACCTGAGACGTCGAGGTCAGGGAGTCCGCTATAGCCAATGGCCGCCAAGATTCGGCCCAGGTTTGGGTCGCTTGCAAAGAACGCCGTCTTGACCAGTGGAGAATGTCCCACCGCGTAGGCGACCTGACGTGCCTCATCTCGATCGCGTGCACCCTCGACCGAAATGGTGATGAACTTGGTTGCACCCTCCCCGTCGCGAACAATAGCCTGCGCCAACGCCTGGGCCAGTTCGATGAAAGCCGCTTGAAACGCGGCCCAGTCGGCGCTGTGGGCATCCTCGGCGGAGAAAGAGACCGGCCCAGAGCCGGTTGCGATTCCAATGAAGGAGTCGTTGGTGGACGTGTCGCCATCGATTGTGATGGCGTTGAACGACTCATCGGCTGCATGCCGAACCAGTGTCGCTAGCATGGCCTGCGGAACGCTCGCATCGGTGGCGAGGTATCCGAGCATGGTTGCCATGTTGGGCCGAATCATGCCAGCCCCTTTGGAGATACCGGTAAGCGTCACCGTACCGCGCGTCAGGTGCACCACACGACTGGCGGCCTTGGGCTGGGTGTCTGTGGTCATGATGGCCTCTGCGGCATCAAGCCAGTCGGCAGTTCCCAAGGCGGCGGCACCAGCCCGCACACCCGGCAGCAGCCGGTCCATGGGGAGGCGCTCAAGGATGACCCCGGTAGAGAAGGGCAAGACCTGGGTGGGCGAAACCCCCAACTGCTGGGCAACGGCCTCACAGGTCTGTTGAGCGTCTTGCAGGCCGGAGCGACCCGTTCCGGCATTGGCGCAGCCTGTATTCACAACCAAGGCGCGAATGCCATCACCCTTGGCTAGGTGTTGGCGGCAGAGCTGAACGGGCGCTGCGCAAAACGCATTCTGGGTGAAGACGCCCGCCACGGCACTACCCTGGGCAAGCCGCATGATCAGGACATCCTTGCGACCGGGCTTGCGAATGCCAGCCTGGGCAAATCCAAGTTCGCAGCCCGCGATCGCGAGCAAGTGATCACGCTGGACGAGGGGCAGACCAACAGGCATAGCGCGCTCCTAGCCGAGACGGCCGCAACAAGACTTGAATTTCTTACCGGAGCCACATGGGCATGGCTCATTTCTGCCAACTTTGGGGGCGTCTCTGCGCACAGTGCCGGCATCTTGCGACGCGACAACCATGGCAGATGTATCACCCTCGCCCGCGAATGCTTCTTCCTCTGGAGTGGCTGCGTGCGTGAAATGCATACCTTTGGTTGCCGCCGCGGCCGCGGCCTCACGCGCCGCCTCCGCCTCTGCCGCCGCGCGAGCAGCCTCCTCCTCGCTGGCGATCTCGACCGACATGAGCAGTCCAGTCACCTCGTCGCGCACGCGCGCCAAAAGCTGCTCAAAGAGCGCGAAGGCCTCGCGCTTGTACTCTTGCTTAGGATCTTTCTGCGCATAGCCTCGCAGGTGAATGCCCTGACGGAGATGGTCCAACGCAGCGAGGTGTTCACGCCATGCGGAGTCCAGGTGTTGAAGCAGGATGGATCGCTCGAACTCATGAAACGCACCAGATGGCACCAATGCGAGTTTCTGATCGTAGGCGGATTGGGCGGCCTCAAGGGCTAACGCGACCACGCCGGCGTCATCGATCTCTTGCGCCTGCTGAATCTGCGCCTGCAAGGGAACGTTCAACCGAAACCGTTCGCGAAGCACTGCCTCTGCAGCCGGCACATCCCACTGTTCTTCGATACTTTCAGCCGGGACGAAGCCACGCACTGCCGACTCGATGGCCCCCTCCCTGAGTTGCCTGACCAGACCAGAGAGATCGTCAGACTCGAGGATCTCGTTGCGCTGGGCATAAATGATCTGACGCTGCTCATTGGCCACGTTGTCGTAGTCCAGGAGCTGTTTGCGGATCTCGAAGTTTCGATTCTCGACCTTGCGCTGTGCACCCTCGATCGAGCGCGTCACCATGCCAGCCTCAATGGCCTCGCCCCTGGGCACACCGAGGCGATCCATGATGGCCTTCATCCGGTCACCGGCGAAGATCCGCAGCAGTGGGTCGTCCATAGAGAGGAAGAATCGTGATGAACCCGGATCGCCTTGTCGACCAGAGCGCCCGCGCAGCTGGTTGTCGATGCGGCGAGACTCATGTCGCTCGGTGCCGATAATATGGAGCCCACCTGCGGCAACCACTTGGTCGTGCAGTGCCTGCCACTCGCTGCGAAGCGTGTCGATACGCTGCACACGCGCCTGGTGTTCGAGGCTCTCGTCAGATTCGATCTGGGCGATAAGCTTTTCGATATTGCCGCCCAAGACGATATCGGTTCCACGACCAGCCATGTTGGTGGCGATGGTGATCATGCCTGGGCGTCCAGCCTGGGCAACGATTTCAGCCTCTCGGGCGTGCTGCTTCGCATTGAGCACCTGGTGCTCAAGGCCTGCCTTCGAGAGCAAACCGGAGAGCAGTTCCGAGGACTCGATGGAGGTGGTACCCACAAGAATAGGCTGGCCCTGCGCATGCCGCGAGCGGATGTCTGAAATGATGGCTTCAACCTTCTCATCGGCGGTGCGGTAGACCTGGTCTTGAAGATCTTTCCGAACCATAGGCCGGTGGGTCGGAACAATGACCGTCTCAAGCCCGTAAATCTGTTGAAACTCGAAGGCCTCGGTATCGGCAGTACCCGTCATGCCGGAGAGCTTGCCGTACATGCGGAAGTAATTCTGGAATGTGATCGAGGCCAGCGTCTGGTTTTCCGGCTCGATGGCAACACCCTCTTTGGCTTCGACGGCTTGGTGCAGACCGTCGGCCCAGCGGCGACCGGCCATCAATCGGCCGGTGAATTCGTCGACGATGACCACCTGACCAGACTGCACCACGTAGTGCTGATCACGCAGGTAGAGCGTATGGGCGCGCAGTGCGGCCATGAGGTGGTGCAAAAGTGTGATGCGCGCAGCGTCATAGAGACTCTCGCCCTCGCCGATAAGACCCATATCGGCAAGTGCCGTCTCTGCCCGCTCAAAGCCTGCCTCTGAGAGGTGAACCTGCCGGCCCTTCTCATCGACAAAGTAGTCACCCTCGCCGTCCTCCGTGGCCTGGCGCTTGAGCAACGTGGGCAGACCGTTGAGTGCGCGGTAGAGCTCCGTAGTGTCCTCGGACTGACCGGAGATGATCAGCGGGGTGCGAGCCTCGTCGATGAGGATGGAGTCCACCTCATCAATAATGGCGAATTGAACGCCACGCTGACAGCGTGACGCGCGCTCGGCCACCATGTTGTCGCGCAGGTAATCAAAGCCGTACTCGTTGTTGGTGCCATAGGTGATGTCGGCTGCATAGGCCTCACGCTTCTCTTCAGAGGAGAGGCCTGCAAGATTCACCCGCGTCGTGAGCCCCAGAAATCCGTAGAGACGACCCATCCATTGGGCATCACGCTGGGCAAGGTAGTCGTTGACCGTCACGACGTGCACCCCCATGGCAGGCAGCGCATTCAAATAAGCCGCCAGCGTGGCCATGAGGGTCTTGCCCTCGCCCGTGCGCATCTCGGCAATCTTGCCCTCGTGAAGCACCATGGCGCCGATGAGCTGCACATCGAAGTGCCGCATACCGAGCACGCGCTTAGAGGCCTCTCGGCATACCGCAAACGCCTCGGGAAGCAGCGCATCGAGTGACACGCCCTGGGCAAGCCGTGCGCGAAACTCCTGGGTCTTGGCTGACAAGTCCGCATCGCTGAGCGCGGCGAGCGACGGCTCGAGCCGGTTGATCGCGTCGACGCGCGACTGGAATTTCTTTAAAAGTCGCTGGTTGCGACTGCCAAAAATGGACGCAAGGAGGCGATTGAGCATAGAGGGTCTAGGGTAGCATGAGCCCCATGAAATCTCTGGACCAGGCGCTCCGAGGCGCCATCTCAGATCGCCACTCGGCACAGGGAGTCCCCCTCAAGTCCGTACTCGAAGAACAGCAGGTGCTCCTTGGTCTGGGTCAGCGCCTGTTGCGCGACGCCGGCCTCGAGACGCTGGTCGGAGAGCTCTACTCGGCGATCCGCACCAACCCGCTGCGCGGACTTCGAGGCAGCGAGTTGACCTTGCGCATGCGGTCGCATTCTGCGGCGGCCCGGGTTCGGCTGTCGCTCCAGAGCCTCAAGCGCAGTGTTGCCTCAGTCGGTCCGGTCCACGGAATTCAGTCGGTCGATGTCCGCGTGGCCAAGGCCTATACCGAGCCCGTGCGCCCGCGGCCCATGGGCAAGCGGCCCGACATACCCGAGTCTGCTCGTCAAAGACTGTTGGCCGCGCTAGACGCCCAAGACCACTGACGGGCCCAGGCCAAAGGGGCCTCGGAGAGCTCGTCGAACGCCCGTTCTTGCCAATGCTCAGGCTTGGAGATCAGTGCCCTCAGGAGTTGGTTGTTGAGTCCATGCCCCGACTTGTAGGCTGAATATCGCGCCATGAGGGGACGGCCCAAGAGATAGAGGTCGCCAATGGCATCGAGCGCCTTGTGCATGGCGAACTCATCGGGCCGACGCAGCCCCTCAGGATTGAGCACTCGGGTCTCATCCAGAACAATGGCATTGTCCATACTACCCCCGAGGGCCAAGCCCCGAGCGCGCAGAAAATCGACATCGCGCATGAATCCGAAGGTTCGAGCCCGGGCAATCACGGACTGGAAATCGGTCTGTGCAAAGTCGATGTGTACCTCCTGGCCCGTCTGATCAATGGCGGGGTGTTGGAAGTCAATGGTGAAATCGAGTCGAAAACCGAAGTAGGGCTCAAGCCGAGCCCACTTATCGCCGTCACGCACCTCGATCGGCGCAGTGACTTCAACAAACCGTTTGGGAGCCGACTGCTCTTGGACGCCTGCCGAACGAATGAGGTGAACAAAACTGGCGGCGCTGCCGTCCATGATGGGGATCTCGGGGGCGCTGACCTCGATCAACAGGTTATCAATGCCCAAGCCCGACAAAGCGGACATCAGATGCTCAACCGTTGAAACCTTCACGGCCCCCTCAGAGACTGTAGAAGCCATCTGGGTGTCACCGACCGCAGCCGCGTCGGCACGGACCTCATTGGGGGCCGGCAGGTCTGTACGCCGAAAGACGATCCCGTGATCGGCCGGAGCGGGCCGCAGACCGAGGCGAACGCGCTGGCCAGAGTGAAGCCCAAGTCCTTCGGCCTGGACCTCCGAGAGCAGCGTGCGTTGCCTCAGCATGGGTGGAGGTAGGCTAGAGCTGGGCCAGCACCGCCTCTGCGCTGCTCACCGTGAACTGACCGGGCGCCTCTACTGAGACGGACTGAACCACACCATCTCGCACAATCATCGCGTAGCGATTTGAACGAATACCAAGCCCGCGCCCCGTGAGATCTAGCGTGAGGTCGATGGCCTTTGAGAACTCGGCATTTCCATCGCCAAACATACGCACCTTGCCCTTTGTGCCGAGCTCACGTCCCCATGCGCCCATCACGAAGGCGTCATTCACGGAGACACACCAGATCTCGTCGACGCCCTTGGCCTTGAGGGCCTCAGCATGCGCGACAAATCCTGGCACATGCTTGGCAGAACAGGTCGGCGTGTAGGCGCCGGGTAAACCAAAAATCACGATGGTCTTGCCTCTGACGAGGTCTGAGACCTGAAATGCATTTGGGCCTACTGCACAGCCCGGTGTTTCATCTTCAATGAATTCGTAGAGGGTGATGTTGGGCAGTGCTTGCCCTGCTTGAATGGCCATAGCTGCTCCGTAGAAGTGAGTTCAAGAACGTACCGAGGGCAGGCAGGCCCCCGGTACGACTTGAGAGTGTGCCAGAGCAGTGCTGTCCTTAGTCCGCCTGCTTTCTCAGGAATGCAGGAATGTCGAGTCGGGCCATGCCACCCTCCTCAAGCGCCATCACCCGGGCAGCCGCCTCGCTGCGAGCAGGCTGACGCCAGATCGCAGGTGGCTCATAACCCTCATAACTCGGGGCTTGTGGGGCAGCAGGTGGGGCTGGCTCCGCTGCCATGGCAACTGCATCATGGGTACCCGTCGCCTGCGCCATGCGTGGCTGGCTCATGGGCACCAGGGTGGGCTTGGCTCGGGTTTGTCCTAGTCCAGTGGCCACGACCGTTACCCGCATATCCTCGCCGAGCGACTCATCGTAGACGGTGCCAAAGATGATGGTGGCATCCTCCGCAGCGTATTGACGGATCGCGTCCATAGCCACACGGGTCTCTTTGAGCTTGAGGGTGTCGCTGGCCGTGATGTTGACCAGAATTCCGCGAGCGCCCGAGAGGTCTACGCCCTCCAGCAGCGGGCTGCGAACAGCCTGCTCAGCCGCCACACGAGCGCGATCAGGCCCTGCCGCAGTGGCCGTTCCCATCATGGCCTTGCCTTGCTCACTCATGACCGTCTTCACGTCCTCGAAGTCCACGTTGACCAGACCCTCGACGTTGATGATTTCGGCAATGCCAGCGACGGCCTTGTTGAGCACATCGTCTGCAGCAGCAAAGGCCTCTCGCTGGGTGACGTCATCGCCCAGCAGTTCTTCGAGCTTCTCGTTGAGGATGACGATGAGGGAATCGACCTGTTCCTCCAGCTCAGCTAGGCCCATCTCCGCCGACTTCATGCGACGCCCACCCTCAAAGGAGAACGGACGGGTCACCACAGCCACGGTCAGTGCCCCCAACTCCTTTGCAACTTCGGCGACGACAGGCGCTGCGCCCGTGCCGGTACCACCACCCATACCGGCGGTAATGAAAACCATATGCGCTCCGCGAAGCGCCTCAGCAATGCGCTCGCGATCGGCCTGTGCCGCGGCACGTCCGGCCTCGGGCTTTGCACCAGCCCCCAGACCCGTCCCCCCAAGCTGCAAGACCTGATGCGCCCTGGACTTCGACAGCGCCTGCGCATCGGTGTTGGCGCAGATGAACTCCACACCTTGCACACCCTTCTCGATCATATGGTGCACGGCGTTACCGCCGGCCCCCCCCACGCCCACCACCTTAATGACGGTACCGAGCGGTTCTGTCTCTAGCATCTCAAAGCCCATTTGCACACTCCTTTCGAATCTTCAGAAATTGCCCAAAAACCATGACTTCATGCGCTGAAAGGTGTCCCGGAATGATCCGGTCTGCCTGTCCACCGGTTCCCCGCGCGCGACTTGCCGCCTTGCCTCCTCCAACAACCCCATGGCGGTGGCATACCGTGGGGTACAGACAACATCCGCGAGGTTGCCCCGATAACTTGGGCTGGCCACACGAACCTGTTTCAGAAAGACGTCCTCGCCAAGCTCCACCATGCCGGGCAGCTGTGCACTGCCTCCTGTAAGTACGACACCACTGGAGAGCAGCTCCTCGAACCCGCTCTCCCGAATGACCTGGGCCACCAAGGAGAAAAGCTCCTCTACCCGAGGCTCAATGACGGCAGCCAGTGCCTGGTGAGAGAGCATGCGCGGACCCCGGTCACCCAGTCCCGGAACCTCAAAGCTTGCGGTGGGGTCAGCCAAGGTCTGCTTGGCAACGCCATGTCGACGCTTAATGTCCTCGGCGTCTTTGGTCGGGGTGCGAAGCGCCATCGCAATGTCGTTGGTGATCTGATCCCCGGCGATGGGGATCACAGCGGTGTGGCGAATGGATCCGCCCGAAAAAATAGCGATGTCGGTCGTGCCGCCGCCAATATCGACCAGGGCGACACCGAGCTCACGCTCGTCCTCTGTGAGCACAGCATGAGCGGACGCCAAGGGCTGCAGAATGAGCTCCTCAACCTCTAGGCCACAGCGCCGAATGCACTTGATGATGTTCTGGGCAGCACTCACGGCGCCCGTCACGATATGCACGCGTACCTCAAGGCGTACACCGCTCATGCCTAGGGGTTCTCGAATGTCCTCTTGGCCATCGATGATGTATTCCTGTGCCAAGACATGCAGCATCTGCTGATCTGCGGGAATACTGACGGCGGTAGCCGTCTCCATGACACGGTCCACGTCTGCCTGGCTGACCTCTTTGTCTTTGATGGCCACCATGCCTGAAGAGTTAAAGCTTCGGATATGGCTACCCGCAATGCCGGTCCAGACCGAGGCCACCTTGCAATCGGCCATCAGCTCAGCCTCTTCGAGGGCCTTCTGAATAGAAGCGACGGTGGCATCGATGTTGACGACAACACCCTTCTTGAGGCCATCACTCTCGCTATGACCCAGGCCGATCACCTCGAGACGCCCGTCTGGTTGAACCTCAGCAACCAAGGCCACAATCTTGGATGTCCCAATGTCGAGGCCTACGAGAAGGCTTTTCGCATCACGCGGCATGTTGATTTCCTTGAGCAAGTCGATGGAGGCAATTCGGGGGTGTGGGACCAGCCTGCGCAGGCACGGTCGCATTCAGCGGTGTTGAGAGAAATGCAAATCCGTTTGCGTAGCGCAGATCGACCCGCACAAACGAAGACTGATTCGACGGCTCAACGGCAATGCGTTGCATCACTTGACTGAGCGCGCCCAGGCGCTGGTCCCAGGGTGTGGGCAGTTCATCTTGGCCGAGTGCCACCTCAAGGCCGTCACTCAAGCTCACCTGCCACGCGAATTGGTCGGAGAGCGTCAGGGCCTTGAGTGAGAATCCATACGACTCCAAGATGCGCTGAGTCTGGGCTGCGCGCGTCAGCACACGCGCCTGGCTCCCTACAGGACCAGAGAGCTCGACCAGGCGGCAGCCATAGAGCACCTCGGCCTCCGTCTGCGCCCAGGCCCGATCCGCAGTAAAGAGCTCACCCTGGCGATTGAGCAAGCGCCCGTCTCGCCACGCGGCAACAGGCTCATGCTCTTGGATCTGAAACAAGAATCGATTGGGCCAGACACGCCGAAGGCTGACCTCACGCACCCACGGATGATCATCGAGAGCGTCGCGAATCGGAGCGAGTGGCGTCGCTAGGACACTGCCCGCAAGCCCCCGCTCCAGCGCCTCGCGAATGTCGGCATCTTGAACATGTCGAAGGCCAGTCTCCGATGCGTGCACCTCTACCCACTTGAGACTAAAGGTCTCTCGCTGAGCGACCCAAAGCAGCGCCGCGGACACCAGGGCCGCACTGCCGAGCACGACAAGCCCGACGGCCACCCGGTGCAGCCAGACGGGGCTCGACCAGAATGCCATCAGCGGGCTCATGATCCCGCTCCCACGGCAGAGAGCTTGAGCCGGGCCCCGGAGAGAATTTCCAAGCAAAGATCGGCGTAGTTCATGCCATTCGCGCGCGCTGCAATGGGCACGAGCGAGTGACTGGTCATACCCGGAGAAGTATTGATCTCTAGGAACATGGGTGGCTGACCGGCCTTCCAGAGCACATCCGCGCGGGCCCAGCCCTCGCAGCCAATCGCCTCAAAGGCCTTACACGCCAGATCCTGAATCTGCTGGGTGACGGCCGCCGGAAGGTCTGCCGGACAGTGATAGCGCACCACGTCTGTGAAGTACTTGTTCTGATAGTCGTAGCCACTCTCAGGCGCAACGATTTCGACGATTGGCAAGGCACGCACTGGCTGACCAGGGGTGCCACCAAGCAATGCCACGGTCAGCTCGCGGCCCTCGACGAACGCCTCTGCAAGCGCCTGTCGGTCAAAGCGAGTTGCCAAGGTAATGGCTGAGCGGATGTGCTCGGGTTCACTGACACGCGTCATGCCCAGCGACGAGCCCTCGCGCAGGGGCTTGACCACCATCGGCAGGCCCACCGTCTCGACCACATCGTCGGGTAAGGACGCTGCATCGACTGGCATGAATCGCGGCGTCGGAATGCCCCAAGTACTCCAGATGCGTTTGGTCATCGCCTTATCCATGGCCAGAGCCGAGGCCATCACACCCGACCCGGTGTAGGGGATCTTGAGCAGCTCAAGAGCGCCCTGGACGGCACCATCCTCGCCATACCGACCATGCAAGGCCACAAACGCGCGCTCCGCGCCCAGGCGACGCAGATCCTCCATGGGCTGCTCGGCGGGGTCAAAGGCAAAGGCCGAGACCCCTTTCTCCTCGAGGGCATCGAGCACACCTTGCCCCGACATCATGGAGACCTCGCGCTCTGCAGAGTGCCCACCACAGAGCACCGCCACCCTCCCAAAGCGTGAACTCATGACGGGCATACGTCCCCCTGATCCCGCTGAACAGAGAGAAGCCGAGCCGGTGTGGCGCCAATAGATCCGGCGCCCATCGTGACAAGGACATCGCCCTCTCGACAGACCGCACAGAGCGCATCTTGAAGGTGGTCCGGCCCATCGATCAGCACAGGGTCAATCCGACCGAGTTGCCGAATCGCGCGCGCCAGCGATCGCCCATCTGCCGCAGGAATCGGCTGTTCGCCAGCGGCATAGACCTCGGTGAGCACCAGCAGATCAGGGCCATGTGAGAGCACGCGAACAAAATCGTCGAAGAGATCGCGGGTCCGGCTATAGCGGTGCGGCTGAAATGCCAAGACCAGTCGCCGACCCGGGAAGGCGCCTCGGACCGCCGAGAGTGTGGCCTCAATTTCAACCGGGTGATGGCCGTAATCATCCACCAGGTCAACCGAGCCCCCGTGAATCTGCACAGCCCCCCAATGTTGCAGGCGGCGGCCCACCCCCTTAAAGAGCGCAAGGGCACGGAGCATGGCCTCATCGGGCACTCCGAACTCCTGCGCCACTCCGATTGCAGCCAGCGCATTAAGGACGTTATGGTGTCCAGGAAGGTTTAAGCGAACCTCTCGGGTGGGCTGACCGGCTCTCAGCAAATCAAAACGCATGCCCATGCCGTCGGGACGAATTGCCTCGGCGCGCAAGTCAGCCTCCGCGCTGACCCCATAGGTCACCACCGGCCGGGACAGAAACGGCAGGATCTCGCGAACATGACGATCGTCCTGACAGGCGATGACGGTTCCGTAAAAAGGCAAACGCTGCGTAAACGAGATGAACGCCTGCTTCAGACGGGCCATGTCATGTCCATACGTCTCCATGTGGTCCGCATCGATGTTGGTGATCACCGCAAGCATGGGCGAAAGGTTTAGAAAGGATCCGTCCGACTCGTCGGCCTCAGCCACAAAGGCATCGCCCAGTCCCAGCCTGGCGTTGGCACCAGCGCTATTGAGTCGCCCACCAATCACGAACGTCGGGTCAAGACCAGCCTCCGCAAGAATGCTTGCGACCAGGCTCGTGGTCGTCGTCTTGCCATGCGTGCCGGCAATCGCAATGCCCTGTTTGAGACGCATGAGCTCACCCAACATGGATGCGCGCGGCACCACAGGGACCTTCGCAGCCCGCGCGGCCAGGAGCTCGGGGTTATCAGATTTCACTGCACTCGAGACCACCACGGCATCGGCACCGGCAATATGCTCTCGGGCATGCCCCACAAACACGCGGGCTCCAAGCGCGCTCAAACGCTCACTGACTGCCGAGGTCTGGAGGTCAGAGCCCTGAATGGCATAACCCTGATTGAGCAGCACCTCGGCAATGCCCGACATGCCCGAGCCACCAATGCCAATGAAATGAAGGGTCTTGATCTTGTGTTTCAAACGGATGGCTCCATGAGGTAAGGCAAGGCCAGAGAGATCAGCCGCTCTGTGGCCTGCTCTGGTCGGGCTGCATCGGCTTGGCCGCTGAGCTGCGCACGCGTCATCTCTGTGAGGGCGCGCAGGAGCTGGGCATCAAAATCTGTCGCACGCTGCGGGATGGCCCGCGCCATACCCCTTACGACCATGGCCTGTGCGTTCGCTGTCTGGTGATCATCGATGGCACTCGGCAGCGGAATGAGAATCGCTGGCAAACCCAGCTCCATGAGCTCAGACACGGTCGAAGCACCAGCCCGACAGATCACGCAGTCAGCCCAGGTGTAGGCTGCTGCCATGTCATCAATGAAGGCATCGACCCGAACCGAGTGCAGATTCTCTGGGGCTTCTGGTGCGGCATAGGTCGCCCGTGTCTCGGTCTCGTCTGCGGCACCCGTCTGATGCCAGACTTCAAAACCCCCGGCTGAAGCCTGGGCCGCACGCATCAACAAGGCTGGCAGCGCACGATTGAGCGCCTGCGCTCCCAAGCTGCCGCCCACTACCAACAGCCGCAAAGGACCCGAACGCTCACGGATTCGGGATGCACTCGGACCGAGCGCGGCAATCTCGGGGCGCACTGGGTTACCGGTCAATGCAGCGGTATGGGGCGATCGCCGGGTGTCGGGAAAGCTCACCGCCACCACCGTCGCCCAGCGCGAAAGAAGGCGGTTGGCGGATCCCATGACCGCGTTCTGCTCGTGGACCAGCAGGGGAAGCCCCATCAGTCGACTCACCAGACCGGCTGGCACCGTGACATAGCCGCCGAAGGTCATGACAGCACGGGGTTTGAAAGCGTGCATGAGTTGCCAGGTCTGACCCATGGCACGCATGAGTCGCAGCGGCAGTTGGAGCCAGGCCCCAAGGCCCTTGCCACGCACACCCCGAAAGCCATGCAGGATGGTGAGCGGAATGCCCGCCGCAGCCGTGGTCCGAGCCTCAAGTCCACGATCGGTCCCAAGCCAATGCACCTCGACGCCACGCGCGCGAAGCGACTGAGCAACAGCCAGTGCCGGAAAGACGTGGCCCCCCGTGCCGCCCGCAGCAATGAGCACCCTCATGCTATCGCCTCCCGGGCTGCAGGGCGGCCCGCCTCGGCAACCCGACCCCTGACGTGGCGCCGATTCTCCAGATCGATGCGCAGCAAGATCCCCATTGCCAAACAGACCACCAACATCGAGCTACCGCCGTGGCTGATAAACGGGAGGGTCAGCCCCTTCGTTGGCAAGAGGCCCGTGTTTACGCCAGCGTGAATGAAAGTCTGAAGGCCGATCCAGACCCCAATGCCCTGAGCCACGAGGCCCGCGAAGAGCCGCTCTTGAGACATGGCCATCCGCCCGATGAAGAATGCGCGCCGCACAACAAACCCAAAGGCCAGAAGGACAGCGGTCACCCCAACAAAGCCCAGCTCCTCTCCGATCACCGCAAAAATAAAATCGGTGTGGGGAAGCGGCAAATGGCCAAGCTTTGCGACCCCAGTGCCCAGTCCGGAGCCGAAGAACCCACCATGCCCGAAGGCAATCAGGGCGCCGCAGAGCTGATACCCAGTCGTCTGCACATGCGCTGGATCACAGGGCTGCAGGTAGGAGATCAAGCGCATCAGACGCCAAGGCGTGAAATACACCATGAGCACAAAAAAACCGACCATCAGAATCATCAGAGGCACAATCACGCGAAGGCTCATGCCCCCCAAGAACAACACCGTCGCAACCGTCATCGTAATGACCACGGTAGACCCCAAATCTGGCTGATAGAGCAGCAGCGCGATGACCAAAAGCATGAGGCTGCCAATGGGGATCAGACCCCGCCAAACGTCTTGGATCATGCGGTCCTGCCGGCGCACGGCATAGGCTGCCGCGAACATGAGGGCAAAGACCTTCATGAGCTCAGAGGGCTGAAGTGTCAGTGGGCCAAGCGGTATGGCCCGAACGGCCCCATCCCGGATAAAGGCCGTTCCCCCGATCAGCTTGATCAGCGCCACCACCACCAACAGACCAATGCCGATCGCCAGCGCGGGACCCGACATGCGCTCGAGCCAGGCGGTTGGGACCCGCAGCATCAGCAGAGAGACAGCCATGCCAATGGCCAGGTGCATGGGATGGCCCCGCATCTGACGCCAGAACACCTCCTCGGCATTGGCGCTGGGCAGCGGAAGATTGGCGGAATAGACCATGACCAGTCCGAGCATGAGCAGGCCCAGAAAGACTGCCAGCAGGGGCGTATCAAGCGCCGCTTGAAGACCTTTCTGGTTGCCTCTCTGTGGATTCATCAGAGCTGCCCCTCCTGGTCTTGGGCGAAACGCTCAACCTCGTCAACGAAGCGGTCTCCTCGATGGCCGTAATTCTGAAACTGGTCAAAACTTGCGCAGGCCGGTGAGAGCAGGACCTGCCCATAGCTGCGACCGGTCTCCTTGAGACGGTCCCTCACCCATGCAAACGCCAATGGCACTGCGCACTCAAGCGTCTCGGCAGCCAAGACCACAACGCCCTTGGCTGCAGCCTGCTCGAGGATGTGGGGGCCATCCCGCCCCACACCTACCGCGCAAGCACCCCTCTCGGATAGGGCTTTCGCCAAGGGTTCGAAGTCCTGACCTTTGCCCTCACCGCCCAGAATGACCGCCAGCGGAAAATCGCCATCAGCGAGGGCTGCAATGGTTGCACCCACATTGGTGCCCTTGGAGTCATTGATGAACTCCACACCGGCCACGGTGCGCACCGGCGTGAGCCGATGCGGCTCGCCTGCATAGGCTCTCAGGGTATGAAGCATGGGCGCGAGGTCATCTCGGACCGCAAGTGCCAGACCCAGGGCCGCCATCACATTCAAGCGGTTATGAGACCCCACGAGCCGAAGCGCAGCAGCAGGCATGAGCCGCTCAAGCGGGGCCTGCGCGTCGCGTCGAAGCACGATCCACTCGATGCCGTCCACCAGAAGGCCCAGCCCTGCTGACCCCGGCGGGACAGGTGATCGGCCAAAGCTCCAGAGCGCCTCGATCCGACTGCCCCCGCGGGCCTGCATGGCCCCATACAAGTCCGGGTCTTCGCGCGGCGCTAGCACGCGACCCTGTGGCGCCGGCAGTCCCAGAATCCGCAGCTTGGCACTGGCATATTCAGCGCGATCGAGATGCCAATCGAGATGGTCGTCCGTGAGGTTCAAGATGGCACTCGCCGTTGGTCGAAAGCGATGCGACCAGGCCAGTTGAAAACTCGAGAGCTCCAAGACCCAAGCCTGTGGAAGGCGCCCACTCGCCTGTCGCTCGAGCAGTGACGTCAGCATGGACGGGCTGACATTTCCAGCCAGCTGCACATCCAATCCCGTTGACTCAAGCAGCTTGGCTGTGAGCACAGCGGTCGTGGTCTTTCCATTGGTTCCCGTAACTGCCACGACCGAAGGGCGACCCAGCGCAAGCTCGGGGGCGTCATCCCGCCCCTCGGAGGGGTGATCCTCACAGCCCAAGGCATCGAGCGCCCACTCAAAAAGATCGAGCTCGCTCGCCAATGCGATGCCTGCGGCCTGTGCAGCCAATACGATGTTGGAGACAGACGCTGCACGGTCTGCATAGGGACTGAGGCCCGGCGAGACCACCACCAGTTGACGCCCCTCGAGCAAGGCTTCTGAGAAGGGCATGTCCATGCCCGACTCAAAGGTGATGGCTGCATCGAGTGGCGGGCGGTTCATGGTGCGGCTATCGACGAGCGTCACATGCGCGCCCCTGGCTGCAAGCCAGCGAGCGCAGGCCTGACCGGACTCCCCAGCACCCAACACCAGCGTGTTGAGGCCCACCCAGTCGGCTTCGGACTCGGGGAGCGAGAGGGGGCGAGATGCCAGTGCGTTCACGCCAAACTCACCGAATCTTCAGGGTTGCGAGCCCCGCCAAAACCAGCATCATGGTGATGATCCAGAAACGCACCACCACCTGAGTCTCCTTCCAGCCAGACTCCTCAAAATGATGGTGCAAAGGGGCCATGCGCAGAATGCGTCGCCCCTGGCCGAATCGATACTTGGTGTACTTAAAGTAGGCCACCTGAAGCATGACCGAGAGCGTCTCCACGACGAAGACCCCACCCATAATGAACAGCACAATCTCTTGGCGCACCACGATCGCGACCACGCCGAGTGCCCCACCCAGGGCCAGTGCCCCAACGTCTCCCATAAAGACCGTGGCCGGGTAGGCGTTAAACCAGAGGAAGGCCAGGCCAGCACCCACCATGGCTGCACAAAAGACGGTGAGTTCACCGGAGCCCGGAATGAAGGGAAGCAGCAGGTATTTTGAAAACACCGCATGGCCAGCAACGTAGGCAAATACGCCCAGGGCTGCTGCAACCAGAACGGTCGGCATGATGGCGAGCCCATCGAGCCCATCTGTGAGGTTCACGGCATTGCTGCTGCCCACAATCACGAAGTACGAGAGCAGCACGAAACCCCACACACCGAGCGGATAGACCACGCTCTTGAAGAACGGCACGATCAGATTGGACTGGGTGGGCAGCGTGAAGTTGATCTCACCCGAGACCCAGGCCACAAAGAGAGACCAGGCCTCTGCATTGCTATTGGCTGAGACAGAAAAGGCCAATGCGACAGCCGCAACCAGGCCAATCACGCTCTGCCAGAAGTACTTCCACTTTCCGGGAAGGCCCTTGGGATCTCTGAAAACCACCTTCCGATAGTCATCCACCCAGCCCACCGCACCCAACCCCATGGTGACAAGCAAGACAATCCAGACAAAACGATTGGAGAGATCTGCCCAAAGGAGCGTTGTCACCCCAATCGATAAAAGAATGAGCGCGCCACCCATGGTGGGCGTTCCCGCCTTCACCAGATGGGTCTGCGGGCCATCATGGCGCACCGCCTGCCCAATCTTGAGGGCCGTCAGTCTGCGAATGACCCAGGGGCCCAGCACCAGCCCCAAGCCCAGCGCTGTGAGGGTGGCCATCACCGCACGCAGCGTCAAGTAACCAAAGACCCCCAGTCCTTTGACGTAGGCCTGAAGGAGGTCAATGAGAAAGAGCAGCATGGGGGGCCTTTGAAGGGTTGGCCGCGTCGATCACGGCGTGAAGGGTCTGCTCAAGGCGCATAAACCGAGACGCTTTGAACCAGACCGTTGCGGGGGTGGCGACCGAGGATCGCTTTGCCTCGTCTAGCCAATGGGTGAGTTCTGTGACGACCTGTTGGGAGTCACGTGCCGCACGACCAATCTGCAGCTGCTGACTGGCCTGCATGAAGGCCGTGCCTAGGAGCCAGATCGCGTCGATTCCGTTTGCGGCAGCGGCACGTAGCGCCTCCTCGTGAAAGGCAGGACCCTGCTCGCCCACTTCGCCCATGTCGCCCAGCACCAGTGCCTTTGGGCCCGGCTGCTGGGAGAGCGCCTCAATCGCCGCCAAGACCGAATCTGGGTTGGCGTTGTAGGTATCGTCGACCAGCCAATGCCCAGAGGGCAGACGGTGCAATGCTCCACGGCCACGAACCGGTGCGAAGCTGCTCAGGCCTTGCAGAATATGCTGGGGGCTCACGCCTGCTGCACATGCGAGCGCTGCAGCACCGCAGGCATTCATGGCAAAGTGGCGCCCGAGCCCACCGAGGGGAATATCAAGGCGCTGGCCGCCGAGCGTCATGCGCAGCCTGGGGCCCTGCTCGAGGCTGGGCAGCCACTCACCGGTGATCGCCGGGGGTTCAGGCGTTGTCTGCAGCTCTGGATCGCCCGCCAAGCCAAACCGAATCTGGCGGTGTCCGCCCGATTGGGCGCGCCAGATCGGCTCATGGGCGGGATCGCACGGGAAGACCGCAATTCCGTCGGGCACGAGGGCCTCAAAGATGTTGCCGTTCTCACGCGCGCAGGCCTCGACCGTACCCATGAAGGCTTGATGTTCACGCTGGGCATTGGTCACCACAGCAGCATTGGGGCGGGTCAACTGCGCTAAGGGCATGATCTCCCCAGGGTGGTTCATGCCAATTTCGATGACGGCCACCTCGTGCTGTGGCCCTAGGCCCAGCAGGCTCAGTGGCAGCCCAATCTCATTGTTCAGATTGCCCGGGGTAGCCCAGGCTCGTCCCTCGCCTGCATGCGCGCGAGCAATCGAGAGCAGCATTTCCTTGACCGTGGTCTTGCCATTTGAGCCGGTGACCGCCCAGACACTGCCGCGAAACCGCTGCCTCCAAGCGCCGGCCAGCTCGCCCAGGGCCCGCCGCGTATCAGGAACCTGGAGCACTGGAATGCGACTGAGCACGGCCTCGACTGGCATCTCACTGACCACGACGGCTACTGCGCCCTTTTGCACCACTTCTTCGAGAAATGCGTGACCATTGTGCTGTGCGCCGACAAGTGCCAGAAAGACTGTGCCGGGTCTCACCTGACGGCTATCGGTTGAGACCGACTCCACCTGCACGCGATGGTCGATGGCCAATCCCAGCTGTCGAGCCCCCTGCATTGCCTGGGAGAGCTCTGTGAGGGTCATGGGCGGCGTATAGGCCTCAAGTGCCGCCTCCGCCTGTGTCTCGTCACAGAATGGCAGCGCAACACCCTGGATGATCTGGGTCTGCTCATGGCCCTTACCCGCGATGACCACCACATCACTCGGGCCTGCTGTGCCCACGGCAAGTCGAATTGCAGCGCTGCGATCGGGCTCAACCCGCGTGCGCTGCCGGGCCTCGCTGCTGAGTCCCCCGAGAATGTCCTCGATGATGCGCCCACTGGGCTCTGATCGGGGATTGTCGGAGGTCACCACCAGACGATCGGCTCGCGCTCCGGCGGCCTGACCCATGAGGGGTCGCTTGCTTCGATCGCGGTCGCCGCCGCACCCGAACACAACCACCAGCCGACCACCCCTGGCTTTTACCAAGGGGCTCATCGCCTCACAGATCTGCTCCAGGCCATCGGCTGTATGCGCATAGTCCACAAAAACGGCAGGGCGGTTGGGCTGAGCGACATGCACTGGCGTCAGACGCCCCTTGGGCGGCAGCGCGCCGTCCAGGGCATCGCTGGCCCGCAGGATGGACTGACCTTCTCGAACCAACAGCCCCAGCACGACCGCGGCGTTCTGGGCGTTGTGTCGGCCCATCGGCAGCAGACAACGGGTCTGTTCACCCGTGAGGCGATCGCGCACCTGCCAAGAGAGGCTTAGCCCCGACACCTCAGGGTCGCTCAGCTGTATACGGCCACTCGAGTGCTCTACCGAGACCCGAGTCAGAACAGACGCTGGCAAGACATCGAGTGCCTGCTGGATGGGCGCCCATCCAGCCCAGAGCGAATCCTCCTCTGACAACGGTCGCAGGGGCGCAGCCACCACCACAGCATCCAAACCAGGCTGCTCGAACAATAAGGCCTTCGCGGCCCCATACGCCTGCAAGGTCCCGTGCACGTCTAAGTGATCAGAGCCAAGGCTCGTCAATGCAGCGGCGTGCAGCCGACAACCCGCCAGTCGATACTGAGCCAGGCCAATCGAGCTCGCCTCCATGGCCACCTGCGTTACACCAGCTTGCGCGAGGGCCTCAAGAAGGCCCTGAAGGCTTACGGCGTCCCAAGAGGTGAGGCCCGGCTCTGCCCATGCGCGCTGAGTGCCGTCTGGATGAAAACTCCGCACACCCAGGGTGCCAATGCTTGCGCAATGATGTCCCAGCTTGGCCCAGGCCTGTGCCAGCAAGTGCACCACCGTTGACTTTCCATTTGTGCCCGTGACTGCTGTAATGGCCAACTGCCGAGACGGGTGGCCATAAAAAGCAGAGGCCAGGTGACCCATGCGTTGCGCGAGCCGAGGCAAATCTCGAAGCCCCAAGACGCCCTTGAATCGTTGGGTAGGCTGCGTCATCAGCCACTGCTCAACGGCAGCCCGATCCGTCGAGTCCACCACCAGACCACCGGGCTCACCGGCCATGGCCGCCCCAAGAATCCGCTCAAGCGGCCACTGCTGCCCGGGGCGCACCACCAGCCAGTCTCCCGGGCGAAGCGCACGCGTGTCACTGACGAGCTTCGCCTTGGGTGCTTCCGCGCGCAGGGACTCTCCCATTAGATTCGCGGTCTCATCGGCCCATGCCATCGGATGCAGGTCCGCCATCAGGTACCCTCCCCGAGGAGTCTTGAGGAAGGGACGACCCGGACACTCGGGTCAGGCGACATCTGCAGTCGACGCAGCGACTCACTCGCAATCTGAGCAAAGATGGGGGCAGCAACCTCTCCCCCATAGTGACGTCCCGCCGAGGGTTCATCCACCATCACCGCAATGATGAGTCTCGGCTGGTCTGCAGGCACGAAGCCTGCGAAGGAGGCAATGTAACGATTGCGTGCATAGCCACCGCGCTCGGGCTTGTGTGCAGTTCCTGTCTTACCCGCCACCTTGAAGCCATCGATCTGGGCCTTAGGCGCAGTGCCCAGGGGACCAGCAGCCCGCTCCAGCATCCCGCGAACGGCGAGTGCTGTCGCTTCAGAGTAGACACGCTCTCCGGTCGGAATCGATGGCTGCGGCTCTAGGCTTAGGGGTAAGAGTCGCCCATCACCCGCAAAGACTGTGTAAGCGCGGGCCAGTTGAACCAGCGACACGGCAATGCCATGCCCATAGGAAATCGTGGCCTGATCAATGGGCACCCAGCTCTGCCAGGGGCGAAGCCGTCCAGCAGTTGCAGCGGCAATTGGCAGACCAGCGGACTGACCAAAACCAGCCTGCCGAAGGCTTGCATGCAGGGTCTGTGCGGGCAGCATCAGTGCAACCTGAGCAGTTCCAATGTTGCTCGACTTCTCGAGCACCTCACTGAGCGTGAGCCGCTCGTGCCGATGAGAATCCCGGATAGTCCGACCACTGATGGTCATTTGACCTGCAGACGTATCGTAGATCGTCGAGGGCTTGACCTTCCCCGCATCAAGCGCGGCTGCAATCGCAAACGGCTTGAGCGTTGAACCCGGCTCAAAGCTATCGAGCACGGCTCGATTGCGAATGCGCCCAGCATCGATCCTCGCGCGCTGGAGCGGATCGAAGCTCGGGGCATTCACCAATGCGAGCAGCTCCCCGTTGCGAGCATCGATCACAACGGCTGCTGCACCTCTCGCGCGGTGTTCAGCCAGCGCGTCCTTCACGGCACGATGCGCAATCGACTGAAGACTGGCATCGATGGAGAGGCGAACATCTGTGCCAGGCTTGGCCTCGTTGATTCGCTTTTGCGAGATTGCCTGATCCCGCCGATCCACCATGACGCGCTCGGTGCCTGGTGCACCCCTCAGGCGTGCATTGAATGCGCGCTCAATTCCCTCCTGCCCCTGGTCGGATCCATCGGTGAATCCAACCAAATTGGAGAAGGTCTCGCCGAGCGGATAGTGCCGACGATAGTCCTGCTCAAGCTCGAGCCCTGGGAGTCTTAGGGCTCGAACCTGCTCCGCAGCCCCGAGGTCCAGATCCTTCGAGAGGTAGAAGAATCGATCGGCCTGACGCAGCCTGCGCTTGAGTGCAGGCTCAGACATACCAAGGATCTGTGCGAGCTTGGTGAGTTTTGGATGATCGGCGGGCAGCAGCTTGGGCACGACACCCAATCGCATCTCGGGAATGCTCATCGCCACCACCGTGCCATGCCGATCCAGAAGACGACCACGCGCCGCGGGAATGTCCCTCAGCCGCTCGTAGCGTGTCTCGGCCCTTCGCTGCCATTCATCGACCTGCACATGCTGAAGTAAAAAGGCCTTGACGACGACTGCGGCCAAGGCCCCCCAGATGGCAACCAAGACGAGCCTCGAGCGCCATGCAGTGGCCCGCCAGGTCAGGATGGGTGCGTCAGATCGATGCAGCGCGCGCGGCGTCATGGTGTGCGTGCCCCGAGACTGACGGTGTCCGATGGCCGAATCGGCTCCATGCCCAGCTGATCACGGGCAATGCGGTCGAGCCGACTGGGTGCTCGCAATGAAACCAGCTGCACCCGAAGGGCCGCAGCGTCTGACGAGAGACGGGCCATAAGCCGATCGGTCTGCTCAATCTGAGCGAAGAGCCGCCGCTCGTGATAGCGCGCGTTTACCAAGGCCAATGCGCAGACCACCAACACCAGGCCGAGTATCCAGGGGCGCACTACTGGCGCTCCAAGACACAGCGCTCCAAGACACGCAGGATGGCCGAACGAGCGCGCGGGTTTTGTGCTGCCTCCGAGCTGCTGGCACGCTCCCGAGCACAGATGCGATAGCTCGGCGGCTCGTCTTGCTCTGGCGCTTGCCCGGACTGAAGCAGAGCAAACTGAGCGCGCCCCAGACCTGCAGGCCGCGCTAGGCGCTGCGGGCGACTGAGTGCCTGGAACCGCTGCTTGACGCGCCGATCTTCAAGCGAGTGAAAGCTGATGCACGCCAGACGCCCCCCGGGGCGCAGGCGGCTCGGTGCCTGCGTGAGCAGCGCATCGAGCTCGGCCAGCTCTGCATTGACGTAAATCCGTAGAGCCTGAAAGGTGCGCGTCGCGGGATGGTGCCCCGGCTCGCGTGCCCGACCGAGGCGACGCAAGGTCGTTTCCACCAGCTCGGCGAGCTGCCCAGTGCGCTCAAGGGGAGGGAGGCCATCAGATGCCGCCGCCTCACGACGAGCCACAATCGCACCTGCAATCGCCCGAGCATGCCGTTCTTCACCGTAGTCACGAATCACCTCCTCAATGTCATTGGGAGTGGCTTGATCCAGCCACTGCATAGCCGAGATCCCCTGAGAGGGGTCCATGCGCATATCCAGGGGTCCGTCGCGAAGAAAACTGAAGCCTCGCTCAGGCTGATCGATTTGTGGGGAGGACACTCCGAGGTCGGCCAGCACACCGTCGACCTGCTCAATGCGAAGTGCATCGAGCGCCTGACTGAACTCAGAGAAGGGACGATGCTGGATTGAGAACCTGGGATCCATGAGGGTGCTCGCGGACTCAATGGCCTCGGGATCTCGGTCGAAGGCCAGCAGCCGGCCCTGCGGACCGAGCCTCTGAAGAATCGCCCTGCTGTGGCCACCACGTCCGAAGGTGGCGTCGATATAAATGCCCTCTGGGCGCGTCACCAGCAAGGCACAGGCCTCCTGGAGCAAGACGGTCTGATGCTCCGGGTGCTCTGGCGCAGCCAATCACGGAGCCCCTCGCAGCTTGCGCGCACGGACCTGCTCCTTGTGTGCAGCCAGTCGTGCGGCATCCCAGATTTCAAAGTGGGGGCCAACTCCGAGAAGCATCACCTCGCGGCTGATGCCTGCCCCCTCCCGCAGCACAGGGTTGAGCAGAATGCGTCCCGCCGAGTCGATCTCTGGGGTATCGCTCAGGCCAAGCCAGAACCGTCGACGATCTTCGTCCGCCTCGTCCTCAGAGAGCCCATTGATCTTGGCCACCCAGCGAGCGTGGGACATAAGCAAGAGACAGCCGTTGTCGCTCTCGAGCAAGGCCAAGGTGCTGCCCGTGGGGTCACCTACGCCCAGCGCCTCGCGATAACGCGCTGGCAGCGTCATACGCCCCTTCGCATCGAGGGAAAGAGCGGAAATACCGGTCAGCATGGGCAAGGCAATCGGCATGGTCATCAAGCGTGCGCGCAGGGCAAGCAGGAGAGATCCCCACTTTTTTCCACTTTTTCACACGTTTTCCCACTTTACGGAAAATGCCGATGAGGGTCAAGCCAATCTGGACTGATTTTTCTTTTCCAAACAATGACTTACGGGCGAACTTTCCCTCAAATTCACACCAAAGATTAGAATGAAATCAAGGGGATAAGCCAACAAAATTCAGGTGTTTTATGAGGAAAATGGACAGTGGGTCTGTAGGCCGGATTCTGTTACGGGGCACGAGGCCCTATGACGATCATCCCTCTAGGCCCGTCATTGCTGACGGGCTCAAGCCACCGACCCGCGTGCTCCGACGGGACGCCGTTCCGGTCCTCGAGAGGACCTGCACACGCCTATTTGGTGTTGCTCCGGGTGGAGGTTACCGCGTTTCACATCCCCATGGTCGCCCATGGTTACTCGTCTCTGTGGCCCTATTCCTCGCCTTGGGCGCGCCGAGGCGCGCTTGCTGCGTACGGCCGTTAGCCGTCACCCTACCCTGTGGAGTCCGGACCTTCCTCTCCTAGCAGCGCTAGCAGCGATCGTCCGACCCACTGTCCTTCGACATCATACGGGCTGCGCGGGGCGGACGAAAGACGTGCTCGTCTGCATAGAAGTCTGCGGCCTCATTCGCCGGCCACCAACCCGGAACGCCCAACACGGGCAAAGGCAGCAGCTCTGGAGGTTGTAGCAGGAGCGTTTCGGCGGCCTCTGGGCAGGCCGATTGCACATAGGCATCGACCGCAGACCAGGATGGCCACGTCATTGCCGGGGGCTGTGGCAGGATCCAGGCATGGGCGGTCATCGCCTTGTAGGGGTCTAGTCCCTTCTCTAAGAGCGCATGCCCGAGAAGGTGCACCCCCCTGCCCTGCTGCCAGTCCGCGCGGTCGTTCACAAAGGTCTGTATCCAGCGCCGGGATCGGAGTGCCAAGGCCAGGCGCCCATGAGGGCTGGCATCGAGCACGATGGCACCGTTTTCATCCATTAAGGTTGCCCAATCACGCCATGCACCTCGGGGCCCCTGTGCGCCTTGCTTCTCAAGCCAGAGAGATTGGATGGCATTGAGCCTTGCCTTGAGACGCGGCAGCCGCAGCCAGACGAAGGCGTTGAGCCGATCGTGATGATTGTCTCGCGTCGGGACACAGGCTGTCTGAGCAATCCATTGTTCATAGGCTGCATCCCGTGGCAAGCGGTCATGCGCCACGAAACGAACTGGACGTCCGTCCTCGAGGCGAACATCGCGCGCATGGGCCTGATGATTGATCCAGTCCAGCCATCTGCCGAACGCATCTGCATGCGGATCCATAAGGACACAGCGCGTCCAGGCCTCGGGTGGGTGAACCTCACCGAGCCAAGCTGGGCTATGCCCCGTCACGCTCCATCGACCAGTCAAGCGTCTGCCCAGCCATGAGCGGCGTGATGGTCTCTGCGCAAAACGGAAGGGCATCGGGCACTTGCATTGGGCGTCGCACAAGGCGAACCTGCGCCTGGTTGCGCGGCAGGCCGTAGAAGTCCGCACCGAAATGGCTGGCAAAGGCCTCGAGCCGGTCCAGCGCACCTACCTGATCAAACGCCTGTGCGTAGAGACTGAGGGCGTGGGGCGCGGTATAGCAGCCGGCGCAGCCACAGCTGTTTTCTTTGGCGCTTCGGGCATGCGGTGCAGAGTCTGTTCCCAAAAAATAGCGTGGGTTGCCGCTGGTGGCAGCTTTGAGCAAGGCCTGTCGATGGGTCTCGCGCTTGAGTACAGGCAGGCAGTAGGCATGGGGTCGCAAACCCCCCTGAAACAGCGCGTTGCGACTCAACAAGAGATGCTGTGGCGTGATGGTCGCAGCAATACCCGGTTCGCTCTGGGCGACATAGTCGGCCCCCTCGCGGGTCGTGATGTGTTCAAGGACCACGCGCAGCCCGGGGTGCCGCCTGCGCATAGGGGCCAACACCTCCTCAACAAACCGTGCCTCCCGATCGAAGACATCCACCTCAGCGTGGGTCACCTCGCCATGCACGCACAGCACGACGCCGTGCTTGGCCATGGCCTCGAGGGCCTTATCGCAACGAGCCAGATCGGTCACGCCTTTATCGGAATTGGTGGTGGCACCAGCCGGATAGAGCTTGAACGCAAGGACATTCGGTGTCTGGGCGACGCAAAGGACCTCTTCAACCGATGTGTTGTCGGTGAGGTAGAGCGTCATTTGGGGGTCAAAAGCAAGCTCTGGATGAACGGCTCGAAGAATGTCCTCCCGATACGCCAGCGCCTGCGCCACCGTGGTCACTGGCGGTGTGAGATTGGGCATGACAAGCGCTCGAGCAGTCCAGTATGCGCTGGCATTGACCACATCGAGCAGGGCCTGGCCTTGCCGCAGGTGCAGGTGCCAATCATCTGGCCTGGTCAAGCGAAGTTCAGTCTGGGTGGCAACAGTCATTGGATGAGGATCGCACGAAAATCGTTGACATTGGTCCTGGTCGGCCCTGTCTGGATCACTTGCCCAAGCGGCTCAAAGACCGCAAGCGCGTCGTTGGTGTCCATCGCCTGCATGGGGGAGACACCACCCGCTCGCGCCGCTGAGAGGGTGCCTGGGGTCAGCCAGACACCCGCGTAAGGACACACGCCATCAATCCCGTCTGTGTCAGCAGCCAGTGCGGTCACCTGCGCACCCACGCCAAGCGACTCAACTGCGAGACCCAATGCGAGCAGAAACTCTGAGCAGCGCCCGCCTCGCCCCGCACCCCTAACCGTTACGGTGCACTCCCCGCCAGAGACCAGTGCAACAGGCCTCGCGTAGCTTGAATCGCGATCCTGTGCGAGCTCTCGCACCCAAGAGGCCATCGCCGTTGCTACATCACGCGCTTCACCCGTAACGGCATCACCGAGGTTCACCACCTGAACGCCCTGTGAGCGAAGTACAGCGGATGCAGCGTCCAGACTGATCCGAGCCGTTGCAATGAGGTCGGTGGTGGCATGCGACAGGCGTGCATCACCTGGCTTGGGTGTCTCGGGTACGGCGGCCGCGAGCCCGGCGGCCAGGTACCGCGCAACGGACTCCGGGGGGTTTACGCCCCAGCGATCCAGGACCTCCTTGGCATCCAGGAACCGTGAGGGGTCTGGCGAACAGGGCCCCGAGGCAATCGCCGAAGGGTCATCGCCCACCACGTCGGAGATCACCAGGGCATGAACCGGTGCACGGCTGCAGAGGGCCAGTTGTCCCCCCTGAATGCGCGAGAGGTGCTTGCGCACGATATTCATATCAGTAATGGGCGCGCCGGAGGTTAACAAGGCCTTGGTCACAGCCTGGAGGTCTTGCATGCTGACGCCCGCCACCGGGAGGCTCAAGAGGCTGGAGCCTCCTCCAGAGACCAGCGCGATCAGCAGATCCTGCGGCCCCAGGCTTGTCACGGCGTCGAGGATTTCTTGCGCGGCCTGCTGCCCAGCCGAATCAGGCACGGGGTGGCCCGCCTCCACACAGCGAATCCGTTGAAGCGGCAGGCCATGGGCATACCGAGTGATGACCAGCCCAGAGAGCGGGGCGTCTTTCGGCCACTGTGCCTCTACGGCTGCCGCCATGCTTGCGGCAGCTTTACCCGCTCCGACCACCAGCGTGCGCCCCGCAGGTGGGTTCGGGAGTCGCCCTTGCATACAGACGCGTGGATCTGCGGCCTTCACGGCCGCATTGAACGCGGCCTGCAGCAATGCAGGCCCATGGTGAGTCATGCCGTCTTCACCGCCTCAGCAATTGCGGCACCAACCTCCACTGTATTCGCTGTGCCTCCAAGGTCGCGGGTCTTGGGGCCAGAGCGCAAGACCAACTCAATGGCACGCAGAATGGCATCGTGCGCGTCAGCATGGCCCAGGAAGTCAAGCATCATGGCGCCAGACCAGATCTGACCAATGGGGTTGGCAATGCCCTTGCCTGCAATATCGGGGGCAGAGCCATGCACCGGCTCAAACAGCGATGGAAAGTTGCGCTCGGGGTTGAGATTTCCAGAGGGTGCAATGCCGATGGTTCCGGTGCAAGCAGGGCCGAGATCCGAGAGGATGTCGCCAAAGAGATTGCTTGCCACCACGACATCGAACCAATCCGGGTGCTGAACGAAATGGGCCGTGAGGATGTCGATGTGATATTTGTCCCACCGCACATCCGGATAGGCCTTGGCCATCTCCTCAACCCGTCCGTCCCACCAGGGCATGGTGATGGCAATGCCATTGCTTTTGGTCGCCGAGGTCAGGTGCTTCTTTGGCCGTCGCTGCGCGAGCTCAAATGCGAACTTCAGAACCCGATCGGTTCCCACGCGGGTCATCACGGTCTCTTGAATTACCACCTCGCGCTCCGTGCCGGCAAACATCGTTCCCCCAACAGAGGAATACTCTCCCTCGGTGTTCTCACGGACCACGTAGAAATCAATATCTCCTGGGTTACGGTCGGCCAGCGGCGATTTCACCCCAGGCATGAGTCGAACGGGCCTTAGGTTGATGTACTGATCAAACTCCCGCCGAAACTTCAGCAGCGAGCCCCAGAGCGAGACGTGGTCGGGCACGGTGGCAGGCCAGCCAACCGCGCCGTAGAAAATCGCATCATGGCTACCGATCTGGGCCTTCCAGTCTGGGGGCAGCATGTCACCATGCGCATGGTAGTAGTCACACGATGCAAAATCGAAGGCATCAAACTGAAGCTGCAGACCAAAGCGCTTGGCACAGGCTTCAAGTACGCGAATGCCTTGGGGCAACACCTCCTTACCAATCCCGTCCCCCGGGATTGCTGCAATCCTGTAGCGCGACATATCTATCCTTTAGAAGTTAATGAGCGAGAATTTTCGAGAGAAAGTCGATTGCGCGCGGGTGCTTCGGGGCGCTGAAAAATTGATCTGGTGGAGCCTCTTCCACAATCTTGCCGGCATCCATAAAGATCACCCGATCAGCGACCTCACGGGCAAATCCCATCTCATGCGTCACGCAGATCATTGTGGTGCCCTGCTGGGCCAAGCTCACCATGACGTCAAGCACCTCCTTGACCATCTCGGGATCGAGTGCGCTGGTCGGCTCATCAAAGAGCAGCACCTCGGGCTTCATACAAAGCGTTCGCGCAATGGCGACGCGCTGCTGTTGGCCGCCACTGAGCTGGCCCGGATACTTCTGCGCCTGCTCCGCAATACGAACCCGTTCGAGCTGGCGCATGGCCTCAGCCTCGGCCTCGGCCTGGGCAACACCACGCACATGCATGGGCGCTAGGGTGAGGTTCTGCAGCACCGTCAGGTGAGGAAAGAGGTTGAAGCTCTGAAACACCATGCCCACCTTGGCGCGCACTTCATGGATCGACTTGAGGTCATCGGTGAGATGCGTCCCACAGACCGTTAATCGTCCCGCCTGATAGGGCTCAAGCGCGTTCACGCATCGGATGAGGGTGGACTTTCCACTGCCCGATGGGCCGCAGACCACCACGCGCTCACCGGCAGCAATACCGAGATTTATATCGGTCAGAACCTGAAAGCTGCCATACCACTTGGAGACCTGTTCAAACTGAATCACCGACATGTCGATTCCCTATCGTCTTGCGGACGCAAAATCACGCTCGAGCCCACGTGCGTAGCGACTCATAGCACTGCAGAACACCCAGTACACCAAGGCTACAAACAAGAAGCCCTCGACGTAAAACGGTCTCCACTCTGGATCGGCCAGCGCCAACCGCAAGCTCCCGAAGAGCTCAAACAAGCTGACGATCGTCACCAATGAGGTGTCTTTGAACAGGGCAATAAAGCTATTGACCAGAGGTGGCACCACCACCCGAAAGGCCTGCGGCAAAACCACCTTGGTCTGGGTGAGCCAGTAGCCCATGCCGAGCGATTGCGCGGCCTCGATCTGCCCCCTCGGCACGGAGTTAATCCCTCCACGAATTACCTCTGCCTGGTAGGCAGCACTAAACAGGGTCAGCCCCACACCCACCCGCAGCAGCACATCGGGGTTCATACCCGAGGGCAGAAACAGCGGGAACATGAAGCTCGCCATGAAGAGGACCGTCACCAGAGGAACCCCCCGCACCACCTCGACGAACGTGGTGCAGACTGCGCGCACCAGAGGAAGGTCTGAGCTCCTTCCCAAGGCCAGTGCCACGGCCAAGGGGAGCGAGGCAATATTTCCAATAATGGCCAGAAGCAGCGTGAGCGAGAGCCCGCCCAAGCGCTCGGTGGGCACCTCCGAGAGGCCGGCAAATCCGCCAAGCATCAACAACACCGAGAACACAATCGCAAACAAGGCACTAACAAAGACCCAGGGCTTCCACCACTCACGCCGCGCAATTGCGAGCACAGCTGCCACCATCAGCAGACATGCGACGACGGGCCGCCAAAGCTCCTCGAAGGGATATCGGCCAAAGAGAATGAGCCGCCACTTCTCAGAGACCACACCCCAGCAGGCACCTTGTCCGCGCGCCTCTCGACAGGCTTGAAGGTCGGCCGACCAGACCGCGTGGCCAATCGCCCAAGGGACAAACTGAATGAGAAACCACAAAAGCAGTCCTCCGACCAGAAGCGTCAAGGCTGTATTGAGCCTTCCACGAAACAGGCTCTGAGCCAACGTCGGACCGGCTGCCCTGGGCGGGTTCATGTGCGCTCCTTGAGCCGGGAGGCCCGTTCAAAGCGGGCCATCAGCCAAGACGTCAGGAGTGAGAGGGTGAGATAGACCAACATCAAGAGGCTGATCGCCTCGACCGCGTGGCCTGTCTGATTCAGCGTCGTGGTGGCCACACTCACCAACTCGGGGTAACCAATCGCAACTGCGAGACTGCTGTTTTTTGTGAGGTTGAGGTACTGATTGGTCATGGGGGGAACAATGACCCGCATCGCTTGGGGAAGGATGATCAGTCGGAGCTGCTGCCAGCCTGAGAACCCCAGCGCCTTCGCGGCCTCTGACTGCCCCTTGGGCACAGAGAGAATGCCGGCGCGAATGACCTCTGCAATGAATGCGCTGGTGTAAATCGAGAGCCCGCCGAGCAGGGCCAAAAACTCCGGGGAGATCGCCGCCCCACCCACCATGCCAAATGGGCCCAGCTCGGGCACCTCCCATAAGCCATCGACCCACCAAGGGAACGAAAGACCTCCCTTACTCAGAAATACGCCCGGCAACAGAGTCAGGGGCGCATCGTTCTCAGGCAACAAGGCCGCGAGCGACAAGTACCAAAAGAAGAGCTGTAACAGCAAGGGCACATTGCGCAGCACTTCCACATAAGTCCGACAGAGCCAGGCCACCAAGGGGTTGATGCTGAGCGCACCGATGGCGACAAACAATCCCAGGCCTGTCGCGATGAGAACACCCAGAATCGCCACGCGAAGGGTGTTGAGAATCCCCACCGCATACGCCATCCAGTAACTGCTCTCTGCGCTGTAGGCGATCAGCCGCTCGGCAATATCGAAGCCTGCTGGGCCAGAGAGAAAGCCAAACCCCAGTTCCACACCGCGCGCGGCCAGGTTTTTCTGGAGGTTCGCCACCAAGAGCCAGAGACACACCAATAACACCACGACCAGCAGGCCCTGCCAGAGGCGGGCCCGAAACTTGGGGTTCGTGAGACTCAGGGTCATGGAAGCCGGAAAAAAAGAGCGCCCTCGGGTTAGGAGGGCGCCTCGGGTCGATCAGCGATTAACGAATCGGGGGCGCGTACTGCAGTCCGCCCTGGGTCCAGAGTGCATTCTGGCCACGGTTGAGCTTGAGCGGCGTGTTCTTGCCCACATTGCGCTCAAAGACCTCGCCGTAGTTACCCACCTGCTGGATTACGCGGGCAGCCCATGCGGCATCGACACCCACAGCCTTGCCGAAGTCATTGTTGCCCTGACCGAGCAGCCTTTGGATACCAGGATTGGCGTCGCTCTTCATTTTGTCGACATTCTTGGAGGTAACACCGAATTCCTCTGCCTCGAGCATGGCGAAATGCACCCAAGATACGAGCTTGGCCCAGTCCTCATCACCGCGACGCACCGCAGGTCCGAGAGGCTCTTTCGAGATGATCTCGGGGAGAATGACGTGGTCAGCCGGGTTCTTCATGTCATTGGCACGAATGGCTGCGAGCTGCGACGCATCAGAGGTGAAGACCTGGCAGCGCCCCTCGGCATAGGCCGCAATAAGAGCCTTGAGGTCTTCGTAGACCACCGGCTTGTAGCTCATCTTTTGGCTGCGGAAATAATCGGCAAGGTTCTTTTCGGTGGTGGTTCCCGACTGCACGCAGACCGTTGCGCCCTTGAGCTGTTTAGCGGACTTCAGCTTAAGCTTGGTTGGCACCAGAAAGCCCTGCCCGTCGTAAAAAGTAGTCGCACCGAAACTCAGTCCAAGCTGCGAATCGCGACTCATCGTCCAAGTGGTGTTGCGAGAGAGGAGATCGATCTCTCCGGACTGCAGCGCTGTAAAGCGCTGTGCTGCATTCAAGGGCACATAGCGCACCTTGTTGGCATCCCCGAGCGCGGCAGCAGCCACAGCACGGCAGAAGTCCACGTCGAAGCCAGTCCATTTTCCTGCGCTGTCCGCAATACCGAACCCGCCCAGGCCGGCGTTTACGCCGCAGGACAAAACGCCCTTTTGCTTCACAGAATCAAGGGTCTTTCCTGCCATTGCGGGTCCAGCAGCAACCGACAAGGCAGCCGCTGCTGCCAGTCCAACCAGAGTTTTCTTGAACATCTCAATCTCCTTAAAGAGGGGTACTTAACCGTTGAAGTGTGCCTCAGGCCAAGCCAAATGCGGCCATGCCTGGGAGAGACCTAGGGAAAACACTACTGGTGTGCCTGGAGCGCCCAAAGCTCCGCATATCGGCCATTCTGAGCCAAAAGATCGTGGTGACGGCCCTGCTCCACGAGCCGGCCTGCCTCAAGCACCAGAATCTGGTCCGCATCTACGATTGTGGAGAGTCGATGGGCGATGACCAGCGTGGTGCGGCCCTGGGCGATCTCTCGGATTTCCCTCTGAATCGCCTGCTCCGACTCGCTGTCGAGCGATGACGTCGCCTCATCAAAGACCATGATCCGGGGGCGCTTTAAGAGTGCTCGCGCTATGGCTACGCGTTGCTTCTCACCCCCCGAGAGCTTGAGCCCTCGCTCCCCGACAAGGGTATCAAGGCCCTGTGGCAGCTGGGCCAAAAGCCCCGAAAGGTGCGCCGCATGCGCAACCTGCATCAACTCCGCATCAGACGCATCGGGGCGCCCATAACGAATGTTGTAGCCAAGCGTGTCGTTGAACAGGACCGTGTCCTGCGGGACGACGCCAATGGCCTTGCGCAGAGACTGCTGGGTCACCGACCGAATATCCTGCCCATCGATCAAAATGCGTCCACTTTGCGGGTCGAAGAAACGATAGAGCAGTCGAGACAGGGTTGATTTGCCTCCACCCGAAACCCCAACGATCGCGGTCGTCGAACCCGCCAGCACCCGAAAGCTCAGCTCTTGGATAATGGGGCGATCGGGGTTGTAAGCAAACCCCACCGACTCAAAGTCAATGGCTGCGCCGCCTTTTACCTCCAGCGCTGGGGCGCCCGGCAGGTCCTCCACATCACGGGACTGACCCAAGAGGCCAAAGAGTCGCTCCATATCGGTGAGGCTCTGCTTGGTCTCCCGATACAGCACGCCAAGAAAGTTCAAGGGCAGATAGAGCTGGATCATGAAGGCATTCACCAGCACGAGGTCGCCCAAGGTCATCTCGCCCGATTGCACACGCACCACGGCCTGCCAAATCATGAGGCCTACCGCGGTTGCAATCACTAAGGACTGCCCCACGTTCAGCAGCGATAGCGATGCCTGGCTCTTGATGGCGGCCTCCTGCCATCGGTGCAGACTCTCGTCATAACGGGTTGCCTCGTAGGCTTCGTTATTGAAGTACTTCACCGTCTCGTAGTTCATCAAAGAATCGATTGCCTTGGCATTGGCCCTGCTGTCGAGCTCATTGGCCTGGCGTCGAAAATGGGTCCGCCACTCGGTGATCATGATGGTGAACACGGCGTAGATCACCAGTGCAGACAGGGCAATCAGTGCAAAGACCGGCGGGTAATGAAAGGCCAGCCAGAGTGAGACCAGTAGCACCTCGACCACCGTCGGGAGAATGCTGTAGAGGGTGAAGTTGACCAGGGTCGCGACGCCACGCGCCCCGCGCTCCATGTCGCGACTGAGCCCGCCGGTTTGGCGATCCAAATGAAATCGCAGGGAGAGGCTATGCAGGTGCTCAAATACACGACGCGAAATATCACGCACCGCGCCCTGAGTCACCCGCGCAAAGACAAGCTCTCTGATCTCGGTAAAGGCCGTCGATGCGAGTCGCAGCGCTGCATACCCAAGCAAAAGGCCCACAGGCACGGCAAGCGCCACCGTTGCCGGCGTAGAGAGGTGATCCACGATGGCCTTGAGCAAGACGGGCACGCCCACGGTGGCGAACTTGGCAGCCAGCAACGCAGCCAGCGCAATGGCAATGCGCGTGCGATAGGCGAGCAGGTAGGGGACGAGATCCCGAATGACGGCCCAGTTTGAACGGGCCGAGACAGACCGGGCAGCGGCGGTGGAGCGGAGGGAGGCGTTGTGCATCCCTCCATCGTATCGAAGCGATGAGGCGTCGATCGATTCGACTCAATAAGTCTTGTAAGCCAAGTACTTCCCAGACATCACAATGCGCACACGATCTCCGTTGGGATCAGACTCCCGTTGCATGTCCATCTTGAAGTCAATTGCACTCATGATGCCGTCGCCGAACTCCTCATGGATCAACTCCTTGAACGTGGTCCCATAGACCGAGATCAATTCGTAGAATCGGTAGATCAGAGGATCCGTCGGGACGGCTGTCGGCAACGAGCCTTTGTAAGGGACGGCCTCGAGTATGGGAACCGCAGCAGCTGGCAGACCAAAGATCTTTGCAACGGTTTTGGCTTGGGCGTTGGTGAGCGTCATCTGCCCCAAGCAGGCTGCCGTCGTCCACTCTTTTGAGAGCTTGAGCTTGGCTGCAACGTCGGCCCATTTAATCTTCTTTTGGATCTTGGCGGCCATGATGAGATCTGTCACATCCTCTCGATTCATAGGCGTCGTAATTGCTGTGGTCATGCAGTTTCTCCAGTTAGTTGAGGACAGAAGCTTGGGTATGGTTCGATAGGCCCGGCGTAACCAGGCGCGCGGTCGAGGGCTTCTTCTCCTCCCCCGCAGCGATCGCCTTGGCTCGGTTCACCAGGAAGTCGACCAGGTGATTTCGAATGGGGTAGTACTGCGGGTCGTGATGGAGCGTTGCGCGCTTGCGATCCCGGGGCAGCGTATTGACCACAATTTCGGCAATCACAGCCTGTGGCCCATTGGACATCAGGAAGATCTTGTCAGCCAAGAAGATGGCCTCGTCAACATCGTGGGTGATCATGAACACCGTCTGCTCAGTCTGCTGAACAATGCCAAGCAGCTCATCCTGAATGCTGCCCCGTGTCAGCGCGTCGAGTGCGCCAAAGGGTTCATCGAGCAACAGCATCTTGGGCTGAATGGAAAAAGCGCGCGCAATTCCCACGCGCTGCTTCATTCCCCCAGAGAGCTCCGAAGGCCGTTTTTTCTCCGCCCCGCCCAGGTGAACCATCTCAATGAACCGACGGGCGTGGGTCTCAATCTGCTGGCGCGACCAGTCCGGATACCTCGCGCGAACTGCGAAGGCAACGTTCTCGAGCACGGTAAGCCACGGCATGAGGGCATGAGACTGAAACACCACGCCGCGATCCAGGCTTGGTCCAGAGACCTCTCGTCCATCCATAAAGACTTGGCCACTGCTCTGCGATTCAAGTCCAGCCAAGACATTGAGGATGGTCGTCTTGCCACAGCCCGAGTGGCCGATGATGCAGACGAACTCCCCCTTTTCAATAGTGAAGTTCACGCTCGCAAAGACTTCAGTCTCGCCACCAGTCCGGCTGGGGTAGACCTTACGCAGCTGATCGACTTTCAAATAACTCATGGTGTTGATCCCTTAATCTCGATAGGTCACAGCGCGTTGGAGACGGGCAAAACCCGAGTCCAAAAGCATCCCGACCAGCCCAATCGCCAGCACCGCCACCAGAATGTTGGCAATCGAAAGGTTGTTCCACTCGTTCCATACGAAGTAACCGATCCCCGTGCCGCCGACCAACATCTCTGCAGCCACGATGACGAGCCACGCAATTCCGATCGAGATCCGCATGCCGGTCATGATGGTCGGGGCTGCAGCTGGCAACACCACAGACCATGCTTTCCTGAGCGGTCGAAGCTCCAGAGTCTTGGCAACGTCAAGCCATTCCTTGCGAACCGTTGAAACGCCAAAGGCGGTGTTCATCAGCATGGGCCAAACCGAGCAGACAAAGATCACAAACACTGCGGAGACGTTGCTGTCCTTCAGGGTAAAGAGGGCCAGAGGCATCCATGCCAGAGGTGAGATAGGCTTGAGCACCTGAATGAACGGATCAAAAGCGCGCATGAGCAGGGGCGACATACCAATGACAAAGCCCAACGGTATGGCGACCAGGGCCGCAATCCCGAAACCCAGTGCCACTCGCCAGATCGAATAGGCGAGCTGAATGCCAATGCCCTTGTCGTTGGGACCCCGATCATAAAAAGGGTCTGAGACGGCCTCGAGTAGCTTCTCGCCAAGATCTGCCGGTCTGGGGAAGGCCGACTTCTGTCCCGTGGCTGCAGCGCCTCCGACCAGTTTGGCGTACTCATCATCGACCACTACAGCACCACCCGTGGGCATCGTTGCCACCTGCCAGGTCACAAGGAAAACGCCCAGCAGAAAGATCGAGAGCATTGCAGCCCGCAGCGAGATGGACATGTGTCTCATCACGTCCTCCGAATCTTGAAGCTATTGACGTACTCCACGGGTTTGGAGGGGTCGAAGGTCTTACCCATCACTGAGAATGATTTCGTGCTGGATTTAGGCGGGGTTAAGCCTGCCTCCTTCATCAATCGGGTGGCATCTGTCGCCAAGAACACCTCGCGCGCTACCTTCTGATAGTCGATAGGCCCCTTAATTTGCCCCCAGCGCTGCATCTGAGTGAGGATCCAGACCGCAAAGGACTCCCATGGGAAGGGGTCAAAGTCGATGCGATCGGGCACCTTGCGCACATTTCCCAGGCCGTCCGCAAATGTGCCCGTCAGGATCTGCTCGACCACTGTTACGGGTTGATTCAGATAGTTGGGAGGTGCGATCGCAGCCGCAATTTCCTTTCGATGCTCAGGCTTACGGGCATAGGCCGTCGCCTGGATGATGGCGCGCAGCAGCGCCCCATAGGTGTTTGGCATTTCCGTAACAAACGCCTTACTCGCGGCGAACGCGCAACAGGGGTGGCCATCCCAGATCTCTTTTGACAGGATGTGAATAAAGCCCACGCCGTCGTATACCGCACGTTGGTTCACGGGGTCTGGTGCAAGGAACCCATCGATGTTGTCTGCGCGAAGATTCGCAACCATCTCGGGCGGAGGCACGACACGAATCTGCACATCCTTGTCAGGATCAAGCCCATACTCTGCAAGGTAGTAGCGCAGCAGGTAGTTGTGCATGGAATAGTCAAAAGGAACAGCAAACTTAAATCCCTTCCATTGCTTGGGATCTCGCTTGTCCTTGTGCTTGATGGCCAGGGTAATGGCCTGACCATTGATGTTCTCTACCGCCGGCATGGTGTAAGGCTGGGGGGCTGCGCCAGCACCAAGTGATATGGCAAGCGGCATCGGTGAGAGCATGTGGGCCGCGTCATATTCTTTGTTCAAGGCTTTGTCTCTCACCACCGCCCAGCCCGCAGTCTTGACAACCTCCACGTCAAGGCCCTGCTTGGCATAAAAGCCCATGGGGTGAGCCATGATGATTGGTGTCGCACAGGTGATGGGAATGAAACCCACCTTGAGCTTGGTCTTTTCCAAGGGACCGGCGCTCTGAGCGAAGGCTTCTTTTGCAGCAGCCAGTGGAAAGAGGCTCGCAATGGCCGCGGACGCAGTGGGCGTGCCAACTGCCTTGAGAAATGCGCGGCGAAGTCCGTCATCTGGAAACAAAGCCCGCATGAGACCCTGCTCAACCACACGCTCGAGCAGGGCGTCTCCCTGCTGGTGGTGCTGCGCTATCTGGGCTTCTCGGTGCTCAAGCTCTGAGGCATGCTGGCCACAGGAGCAGGTCGACTTCAATCGACTGTTTTCACTAAAAGGGTTGTTGAAGAGGGACATGGGTTGACTCCGGGTTCTGAGGATGACCCATCCGGTTTTGCATCATCCGTGCCAGACCCTCGTGTCCTCCTGAAAAAAGCCCTGCATCCGCCGTACACCGTCGCGGACCCCGAGCGTGAGCACATGACCCGTGTCGAGCAGCCACCAGGGCGGTGCGTGCGATTCACCAACTCGGTGCATAGCGGTGCGCAGGGCGCACCAGACTGGATCTAGATCGAGGGCACGGTTGCAATCCACCCTTCAAGCGGATCGACCTGCGCAGAGAGACCGAAGTCACGGACGAGAACGGCCTGAGCCGCCTGAAGCGCGCAGACGACTGCATCCAACTGGTCAGCAGACCCCTCATCCACCAGGCGCCGTATCCAACGGTTAGAGAGCCTGAGCTGAGGCCAAGGCGCCCCTGCACGACATAACGCCGCAACGATCTGTTCTCTGACCCCCCGCCGCTCTATCGTTTGTTCAGATGGGGTGTCACTCTTGTAGGAGGCGCGACTGATCTGTCGGACGAGGAAGGCCGGATAGGCCTCCAGGGCGACCCGATCGCCACTCGATTCAGGCGGTCTGGCAGACGCCGGCAGCCTTGCCGGGTATTGATGTGCAGGCAACCAGACTCCAGCTGCCTTGAGTCGCTTTGCGCCTTCCTTCATCATCCACGCCACGGGGGGATTGGTCCAGCGCATCGCCGGGCTCGAGCCCGCAGGCTTATCGGCTGCACGCCAGGCAAATTTCTGACCTGCTGGCCGAGCATCACACCAGGCCTTAAACGCATCGCGCAAATCCTCACGCGACTGTTCGTAGAAGAAGTCGACAAACTCGGCCCAATCCGTGGGCCACCCATAGTGTTCAATGAGCGCCCTTGGCTGTCCAAAGGGCAGATCGAATCCACCCAGCCACGGGCCCGGCGTTTGCAAAAACGCCTCAAAGTGAGGCCAGTCAGGTACCAAGTCCACACGGTCCAAATGCAGGATGGGAGTTGGGCTGCATGACAGGGTTGCTATGGCAACGGTGATGGGTTTGCGCACCGAGGGGGCAGAGCTGAAGTCCACCCCAAAGATCAGAAGCTCGCCTTGCTGCGTGATGACATGCATTACCGAATGGCCCTCAAAACCCAGAGCACGCCTGAGAGCATCAGGCGCTGCAACAGCCGCTGAGGGCGGTGTAGCAGTCCGCCAAGTGCACTGCGCGTGACGCGCTGCGAAGCCCGTTCGGGTGTCATGTGTCGTTGGAGGTCGGCCTTCAGGCTCTGGGCAAAGTCGGCGTCCTTGAGGAGCAGGTTCGCCTCCATTGCGAGCCATAGAGAAAAGGGGTCCCAGTTACTCGACCCCACGGTGGTCCAGTCATCAGCAACCAACACCTTGGCATGGAGAAAGCTCTCTTGAAATTCCCAGACGTCCACGCCCGCCTCGAGTAATTCTTCAACCATCACCTGCTCAGCCCAACGCGCCCACCAGTACTCGGTCCTGCCTTGAATGAGCAGTGAGACCCGCACGCCCCGTTGCCGTGCCTCGACCAGGAGCCGTCGCAGCGACCCTGTGGGAACGAAATAGGCCATTGCGATGCAAATCTCCGTTCGCGCCTGTCGCAAGAGCCGACGCAACTCCTGCTCGATCGCCCGAGAGCGACGGAGGTCATCTCGAAAAACCAATCGCGCGTTCGCCAACCCCGTGACGCGACCAGAGGCAAGTCGGGCCTGAGCAGAGGCCAGGTCACGCCGCATTCGGGTCCACTGCAGGCGTAGCGTGCCTCGCCGCCAGCCAGCCCGCCACCAAGACTTCGCCATAGGCCCTATCGCTTGTGCCAAGAGCCTCGCAGACTGGCATCGCACTGCATAGTCGAGTCGAGGCGCCTGAAGCGGCCCATGGTTGGGGTCCTCCCAATCACTCAGGAGATTGATGCCTCCGACATAGAGCAAGTCCTCATCGATCAGCATGAGTTTTCGGTGAAGCCGTCGCCAGGCGCTGAGCACCCAGGGCCGAAGCCGTGGCCGGAAAACACGCAGCTCAATGCCCTGGGCCTCGATCCAGGGACGCATGCGCTGCGCATCGGCCCCCGCTCCGAATCCATCGACCAGCAGCCGAATCTCGAGGCCGCGCGAAGCCGCGCGACCCAAGGACTCAATGAACCCCCTTGTCGCGCGGTCATCATGAAGAAGGTAACTCTCGATCCAGACACGTCGCTGCGCACGCTCTATGTCACCGATCGCGCTTGCGAACAGCGATTCCGCACCGCGCACCAGCTCAAATGTTTCCGTCACCCCTGCGGTTCCAGTTCAGCCAAAACCGGTACATGATCCGAGATCTGTGACCAGCGTGGGCCTCTGGGTCGGCGCAGCGCTCGGGCGTGAAAGCCTCTCTGAAACATGCGGTCAAGGCTTAGCACTGGAGCCCAACTCGGAAAGCTTCGGTGGGGCGCAGAGCGGCCTGGCTGGGTGATCTCCGATAGGCCCAGGCCATCGAAATGTGCAGTACCGAGCCTCAGCTGCCAGTCGTTGAAATCTCCTGCGACGAGCACGGATGCTTTCGGCGCAACGCACGCGCGTATCCACGCCGCCAGATGCTCCACTTGTCGGTGACGCCCAGAGGCTAACAGGCCAAAGTGCACGACAAAGACATGCAACGGCTGCGTGGGCAGCTGAACGACCGCATGGAGCACTGCCCGCTTCTCCAGCGCGTGGTCTGAAAAATCTCGCGACTCCGAGTACACAATGGGAAAGCGCGAGAGCAGCGCGTTACCGTGATGGCCATGAAGGTAATGCGCAGCTGCCCCGTAGGCGGTCTCATAGCCGAGCTCGGCCAGACGTTCATGCTGTCCCTGACGCAACGCCCACCGGTCGTGACGACCCTGAACCTCTTGCAGGCAGACAAGGTCCGCGTTCAGCACGGCAATGCCATTGACGAGCTCCTCCATGACCGAGCGGCTTCGCAAGGTGAGCTGACGCATCTGAGCCTTGTGAATGTTATAGCTCGCCGTGCGCAACGGGCGATTCGGCATGCTGGCTTGACCGTTTGAAGCCAAGCTAGTCCAGCCCTCTCTTCGGGCGAGCTCGCGAATGGCCAGCACATTCGTCCAGGAGAAACAACGCTCTGCCGCCTCCGCCCAGGGCATCCAAGACCACCGAGTATGCTCCCGGGGCGAGAGCCGGGGCTCAGTCCCAACGTCAACCCGAACGGAGAACCAATGCTCGGTGTTGTGCGTAACCCCCTCCGGATATCGGTGCCTCCAGTGGGGAAAAATTTCATATCGCTCTTGCTGTTCCCAGTTCACGATCTGGTCCATCGCACGTGCGATGCCAGTCTCCTCTGCAAGCTCTCGTTGCGCAGCCAACACCGGTGGCTCATCAAGCGCATCAAGACTTCCCGTAACCGATTGCCAGAAACCAGGATGGTCTGCACGTTCGATGAGCAGCACGCCGCCCTGACCGTCATGAATGACCACGAGCACCGAGACGGGGATCTTCGTGCCCGGCATTGCCGAGGGGCTCTAGAGAGAGCCGCCCGTGCGCAGAGACAAGAGCGCCGTAACGGCAGCCCCCGTAACCAGCACAAGCGCGAAGATAAAAACCGCCGCAGAGAGAAGCGATCCGGCCACCTCGCGAGAGTCGGGGTCGCGAAGCATGATGCGGCGTGCATGCCAGGCCGGGACAGCAGCCAAGGCAGCCCAGACACTCGCGGCCGGTGCAAGCGCAAACAGGGTTGCAACTGGCAGCAAGAGGCCGCCCAAGTAGATCATGAGAGCAGAGAACCGTGGGGCCCAGGCCCATCTCGAGGCGCTTGAGAGCCAATAGGCCCCCATCGCCAGCGACACAAAGCCCGCCATCGCCAGGCCCATCGGAGGCAGGTGATCGACATAAGCGAAGCACGCAAGAAGCACCAGAAAGGCGGGCAGGCAGAGCGACAAGACCAGCCCCACTGGGCCAGAAAACACCGCATCAGACCCAGGACGGCGCTGCAGCAGCATGCGAACCAGTGCGTGCACGACCCCAACACCCGCTGCAGCCGCAAATGCGGTGAGCGCCACCTGCGAGCCCAGGCTCGGCTCCAAAATGAGGCAAACCGCGCCGCCCAAGAGCACCGCCATGGGGCCATAGACCAGGGCTCGACGACGGCCGATGGCTGTAGCGTGCGTCATGCAACGACTTTGGGAGCCTCCCGCAGACGGATATGAAGCTCACGCAGCTGCTTTTCGTCGGCTGGAGAAGGCGCCTGGGTGAGCAGGCACTGGGCCCGCTGGGTTTTCGGAAAGGCAATCACGTCGCGGATCGACTCTGCCCCCGTCATGAGTGTAATGAGCCGATCCAGGCCAAAGGCGAGGCCCCCATGTGGGGGGGCGCCGTACTGAAGGGCATCGAGCAGAAAGCCGAACTTCAGCTTGGCCTCTTCAGGTCCAATGCCCAACGCTGAGAAGACCTTGGACTGAACCTCTTCACGGTGAATCCGCACGGACCCGCCCCCGAGCTCCCAGCCATTCAGCACCATGTCATAGGCCTTGGCCAAACAGTCTTGGGGCCGCTCGGACATGAGCCCCTCGTGGCCATCTTTCGGGGCCGTGAACGGATGGTGAACGGCAGCCCAGCGGCCGGACTCCTCGTCGTACTCGAACATGGGGAAGTCAACCACCCAGAGGGCCTTCCAACCCGGCACCATCAGGCCAGTCTTCTGACCAAACTCGCTATGACCGATCTTCAGGCGCAAGGCCCCGATGGCATCGTTTACCACCTTGGCCTTGTCCGCACCGAAGAACAGCAGGTCTCCATCCTGTGCGCCCGAGCGTTGAAGGATCTCGGCGATGGCACGGTCGTGGAGGTTCTTCACGATGGGCGATTGAAGCCCCTCTCGCCCCTGTGCGACCGAATTGACCTTGATCCAGGCGAGACCTTTGGCCCCGTAGATCTTGACGAACTCCGTATAGGCGTCGATTTCGCTGCGCGAGATCCCGCCCCCCCCAGGCACTCTCAATGCGACGACACGCCCATTGGCCATGTTGGCAGGTTCTGAAAAGACCTTGAAGTCGACATCGGCCATGACATCGGTTAGCTCCGTGAAGGCCATTGCAATCCGCAGATCAGGCTTATCTGAACCATAGAGCCGCATGGCATCGGCATAGCTCATGACTGGGAAGGGGTTGGGCAGATCGACGGAGATCGCATCTGTAAAGACCGTGCGCATCATGTTCTCGAAGAGATCGCGGATCTCTTGTTCAGTCATGAAGGACGTCTCGCAGTCGATCTGGGTGAACTCTGGCTGCCGATCGGCACGCAGATCTTCATCGCGAAAGCACTTGGTGATCTGGTAGTAGCGGTCAAAGCCCGCCACCATGAGCAGCTGCTTGAAGAGCTGGGGAGACTGCGGGAGCGCAAAAAACTCGCCCGCGTGGACCCGTGAGGGCACAAGGTAGTCACGAGCGCCCTCCGGGGTGGACTTGGTGAGCATGGGCGTCTCAATGTCGACAAACCCATGGGCATCCAGATACCGACGCACGGCCATGGCCACTCTGTAACGCAGCATGAGGTTGCGTTGCATCGCGGGCCGCCTGAGGTCCATCACGCGATGGGTTAAGCGTGTGGTCTCGGAGAGGTTGTCCTCGTCCATTTGGAACGGAGGTGTCACCGAGGGGTTCAGGACCTCAAGCGAGAGACACAAGAGCTCAATTTCACCACTGGCCATAGCGGCATTGGCTGTACCCTCAGGGCGCCGTCGAACACGGCCCTCCAATCGAACACAGAACTCATTGCGAAGAGACTCGGCAATCGCAAAAACTTCGGGGCGATCGGGGTCGCATACAACCTGGGCAATGCCTTCACGATCTCGCAGGTCCACAAAAATCACGCCCCCGTGATCGCGCCGGCGGTGCACCCAGCCACACAGTGTTACGGTCTGATCGAGTTGGGACAGCGAGAGCTGGCCTGCGTAATGACTGCGCATAGAAAACCTTTTATTGGGAAGAAGGTGAGACGGTGCCCATCGAGACCACGTATTTCAGTGCTTTATCGACGGGGATGTTGAGTGGAATGACCTCTTCACGAGGCATCATGAGAAAAAAGCCGGATGTCGGATTCGGGGTGGTGGGAACGTAGACACTGATGCACTCCCCAGGAAGGTGTGGCAATAGCTCACTTGCCGGTGAACCGGTTACGAAGGCAACGGTGTAGCTCCCGTAGCGCGGATACTGAACCAAGACGGCCTGGCGAAACGCCTGCCCATTCGGGGCAAGGATCGTGTCGCTCACCTGTTTGACCGAGGAATAGATCGACCGAACCAGGGGGATCCGAGCAAGCAGCCCCTCCCAGACCAGTACAAGTCGGCGACCCAACAGGTTGGCTGCCAACACACCCGTAACAAAGATGAGGAGTCCAACGGCCACGACACCAAATCCAGGGATGGCCTGACCAAAAAGGGCCTCAGGACGCAGGCCCTCCGGAACGATATTGTCGAGCGTGGACACGATGGCCGTGATCACCCAGACCGTGATGCCGATGGGCGCCCAGATCAGTAAGCCCGCAATGAAGAATTTTTTGAGCACGGCTCTCGCCCTCGGGGGTTAGAACTCAGGGGTTAAAAAAAACGCCGCGGAATTCGCGGCGCTCTTGACTCCGATCTTAGATTTTAGAACGGAATATCGTCGTCGAGGTCGTCAAATCCTGCTTTCGGTGCCGCGCGGGCAGCGGACGGGGCCGGGGCCGAGTATCCTCCCTCGTCGGCAAGCGCGGGAGCCGAGGACCCGCCACCGGATGAGCCGCCCCCATCTCGACCACCGAGCAGCTGCATCTGCTCGGCAACAACCTCGGTGGTGAGTCGCTCCTGGCCCGACTGGTCTTGCCATTTGCGCGTGCGCAGACGACCTTCGACATAGACCGGACGCCCTTTCTTGAGGTACTCGCCAGCAATTTCAGCAAGACGGCCGAAGAAAACGACCCGGTGCCACTCGGTGTCTTCCTTCATGTCGCCAGACGATTTGTCTTTATAGCGCGAGGTTGTGGCAATGGACACATTGGCAATGGCGCCTCCGTCTGGCGAGTAGCGCACTTCGGGATCACGGCCTAGGTTGCCCAGCAGAATCACTTTATTCACAGATGCCATGCATCTTCTCCTATGGTTTGAAACGGGCCCTCACCCTAGCGAGTCCGGGGCACGCACACTAGCCTTCGATTGGCTGAGCCTCTGGCTCGATCAGACGAGATCGAGGCCCGATCTCGTGCAATCCAAGAGACATCATGCCCCAAAACAAGGCCAACCCGCCGCAGAGCCAGAAAACCCCTGTAAGGCCTGCCTGAGACAGAGCCAAACCCCCTGCAAGACCCCCGACAAAGAGACCCAAGGACTGACTGGTGTTGTAGACGCCCATCGCCTGCCCTCGTTGCCCGGTCGGAGCAAGGCGTGACACCCAAGAAGGCAATAGCGCCTCGAGCAGATTAAAGCCCAACATAAAAACAGCAATGGCCAACATCCAAGTCCAAAAGGGTCTGGCGGTGAGAAACAACGCCATCGCCAACACGAGAAGCCCAATGGAGGCCAAGAAAACGGGTTTAAACCGTCCTTTGCGTTCCGCCCAAATGATCGGAGGCACCATCAGTGCAAAGGCCAAAAGCATGAGTGGCAGGTAAACCTGCCAGTGATCGGACACCGGCAAGTCGAGCCCAACAAGCGCCTGAGGAATTGCTACGAAAAGGCTGGTCTGAATCGCCATCATGGTGAAAATGCCCAGATTGAGCCTTTGGAGCTGCCCATGACCCAAAAGCTTGGCCCACGGCAAGCGACCCTCTGGCGGCCGCTGGGATGGGGTGGGCAGCCTCAGCACGACGGCCATCGCCAATATGGCCAAGCCCGCGGTAAAGGCAAACAGACCTGCAAGCCCCCAGAGTCCGAAGAGTGGGGGCGCAATCACCATCGAGAGCGCAAAGGAGAGCCCAATTGCAGCGCCTACCATGGCCATCGCCCGAGTGCGCACAGACTCTCGGGTCAAGTCAGACAGATAGGCACTGACGGCGGCAGACACGGCACCCGCACCTTGGAGGGCTCGGCCAAACACGAGCATTTCAATACTCGAGGACAGCGCACAGACCACACTGCCCAACACAAATACAGCAAGACCCAGGAGAATGACCGGGCGGCGTCCCCATCGATCTGAAGCCATGCCAAAGGGGATCTGAAGCACGGCCTGAGTCAGCCCATATGCGCCCATCGCCAGGCCCAGCCAGACCGGGTCATGGCCGCCGGAGAGCGTGCCCGCGCCAATCGCCAGCACAGGCAGCATCAGAAAGAGGCCCAGCATCCGCAGCCCAATGACCGATGCGAGCCCAAGGCTGGCAGTTCGCTCCTGTGAGGTGAGGGTGAGCGTCGGTTCAGAAGAAGGACTCATGGCTCGCTATAGTAGTGGATTGGCCTAGGCTTCTTCCCATGATCAGACTTCGCGGTGTTCGCACCCACAACCTCAAGAACCTCGATCTCGATATTCCTCGAAGCCAGCTCGTGGTCATTACGGGACTCTCCGGCTCTGGGAAGTCGTCTCTGGCCTTTGACACCCTGTATGCCGAGGGACAGCGGCGCTATGTCGAGTCGCTCTCGCCCTACGCACGCCAATTTCTGCAGCTCATGGAGCGGCCCGATGCGGATCTCATCGAGGGCCTCTCACCTGCCATTGCGATTGAGCAGAAATCCAGCAGTCACAACCCGCGATCAACCGTTGGAACGGTCACCGAGATTCTTGATTACCTAAGGCTGTTCTTTGCCCGGGTAGGCGTACCCCACTGCCCGAATCATCCCCATCAGCGGCTTGAGTCTCAATCGGTCTCTCAAATGGTCGATGCACTGCTTGAGGGCCCAGAGGGCGAGCGCATCAGCCTACTCGCACCGGTCGTCGTGCACCAAAAGGGAGAGCATCGAGAGCTACTGGACGGCCTTCGCGCCCAGGGGTTTGTTCGGGTCCGCGTGAAGACAGGCAATGGGCCAGCGCAGGATGTCAGTCTCGATACCCTCGTCGCCCTGCAAAAAGCGCAGCATCACAGCATCGATGTGGTTGTCGATCGCCTCAAGCGTCGACCCAATCTTCAGCAGCGTCTGGCCGAGTCCTTAGAGACCGCACTGCGCATGGGCCAAGATCAAGCGCTTGCGCTGGTTCAGTCCGATGACGGGCCGGTGCAGGAGCGGTCGCTCTCTCTGCGCTTTGCCTGTCCAGAGTGCGGCTTCTCATTGCGTGACCTAGAGCCGAACCTCTTTTCTTTTAACTCCCCTGCCGGCGCCTGCCCACAATGCGATGGCCTGGGCGAGGAGTCTCGGTTTGATCCTGAGCGCGTCGTAGAGTTTCCCCACCTTTCGCTGGCAAACGGCGCTATTGCGGGTTGGGATGCCCGCAACAGCTTTGCCTTTGCCATGATTGAGAGCCTCGCTGCGCATTGTGGTTTCTCGGTTCACACACCCTTTGAAGCACTGACCCCCGCCCATCAAGCACTCTTATTGCAAGGCTCCGGTGAAGAGAAGATTGCCTTTACCTATCCCTCAGAGCAGGGCAAATCAACAGTCCGAAAGCACGTCTTTGAGGGCATCATCCCCAATCTCAACCGACGGTTTGCAGAGACCGACAGCCCGGCGGTGCGCGAGGAGCTTGGCCGATATCGGCGACTGAGCGCGTGCTCCGGCTGCCAGGGTTCTCGCCTGCGTGCAGAGGCCCGCCATGTTCGAGTGGGCCCAGTCGAACATTCGTTGAGCCTGCCAGAGCTTCTCGCCCTGCCGCTTTCTGCTGCGGCCGACACACTGGCCACCCTCCCTTTAACGGGCATGCGCAAGGCCATTGGAGAACGTCTGCTGCACGAGACGCAGTCTCGCCTGCGGTTTCTCATTGATGTGGGTCTGTCCTACCTGCGTCTGGATCGAACGGCATCCAGCCTCTCCGGAGGCGAAGCGCAACGCATTCGGCTGGCCAGCCAGATTGGCGCGGGGCTCACGGGCGTGATGTATGTCCTCGATGAACCCTCCATTGGCCTACACCAGCGCGACAATGACCGGCTTCTCAAGACCCTGGCGCATCTGCGTGATCTGGGCAACTCTGTCCTCGTCGTTGAGCATGACGAAGACGCGATTCGCACGGCCGACCACATCATTGACATGGGCCCCGGGGCCGGCCGGCAGGGAGGGCAGGTCATTGCCCAAGGAAGCCTAAAGGACATTCTGCAGAATCCACGCTCGCTAACGGGTCAGTACCTCAGCGGCAAACGCGCCATTCCAATTCCCCATCCACGGCGAATGCCAGACCAGCGATGGCTGGTACTCAAAGGTGCTCGCGCAAATAATCTCAAGCACCTCACCGTTCGCATCCCAGTTGGGCTGCTCGTCTGCGTGACTGGAGTCTCAGGTAGCGGGAAGTCAACCCTGATCAATGACACGCTGGTGGCCGAGGCCCAGGCGCGTCTAAATGGCAGTCATCGAAGCGCGGCGGAACACGATGGGATCGAGGGGCTCGAGCATTTCGATCGGATCATCAATGTCGATCAGAGCCCCATTGGTCGAACACCCCGTAGCAATCCCGCCACCTACACCGGCATGCTCACCACCATTCGCGAGCTCTTCTCGGAGTCGCCCATGGCGCGCGAGCGGGGCTACGACGCGGGGCGCTTCTCTTTCAATGTGAAAGGCGGACGTTGCGAGGCCTGCCAGGGCGACGGCATGGTGCGCGTGGAAATGCATTTTCTGCCCGATGTCTATGTGCCCTGCGATCTCTGCAAAGGGCTCCGGTTCAACCGGGAGACGCTCGACGTTCGATGGAGAGGAAAAACCATTGCCGACGTGCTCGCAATGACGGTCGACGAGGCAAGCGAGTGCTTTGCTGCAATTCCTCCGCTTGCGCGCCGCTTGCACCTGCTACAAGAGGTCGGCCTGGGGTATGTCCAGCTTGGTCAGAGCGCGACAACCCTCTCGGGAGGAGAGGCTCAGCGCGTCAAGCTCGCCTGCGAGCTCTCCAAGCGTGAGACCGGCAAAACACTCTATGTGCTCGATGAGCCCACCACGGGTCTGCACTTCTACGACACCGAGATGCTCCTTCAGGTGCTCATGCGGCTCAGAGACTCTGGCAACACCGTGCTGATCATTGAGCACAATCTTGATGTCATCAAGACCGCCGATTGGATCTTAGACATGGGCCCCGAGGGCGGTGCGGGTGGAGGTCAGTTAATTGCACAAGGTCCCCCAGAGGAGATTGCGCGAACCCCCGAGAGCCATACGGGACGCTACCTCGGACCGCTGCTGCGACCGAGCACCTGAAGGTTTGCGGATGCGTCCTCAACACCCCGCGCCACAATGGCCTCGCCCATGCTGGTGTATTGACCTGTAAGGCTTGAGATCACGACCTGATGGGTCACCCAGACCTCGAACCCTGGGACATTGCGTGCACGCGCCTTTGCTGCCTGGCGTGCCATGAGCAGTTGCGCATCTCGATTGCCATGCCCCTGAAAGAACGAGTTCAGCGCAACCCATTCCCGCACAGTCTGCTGAGGAAACATCAAGCGCGCTGTATCGAGGCAGCGACACCACTGACTTGATCGAACCGCGGTGGGTACCAGCCCCATCTGACGAAGCCAATCGCCCCATGCGCGCGACGCCACCCGGCCCTCCTCGGAGAGGTTCCTTTGGGTGGAGCAGTCACCCAATCGGAAGTCATCTGGGTCACCCAATCCGGACACAGTCTGCGCGTGGCGAATCAACAGGATGGCGCCGGGCCTGCGCAACGAATCTTGAATTGCGGCAGTGGCGATGGCGGAGGGTACAAACGGCCGTGTGAACTGTGAGCCCAAGACAGCCATGAGGCCCAAGGCGCGAAGTCCTTGCCGACGATTGGGATTTGTCACGTTATCGCCTCTCTGCTTCAATGTTGATTCTCAAGACGACCCAAGGACGGATAGGTTCCATGAACGAAGCGCGTATTCAAGCCTTTCTACACCGCGACACGGGGCTGATCACCAGCCTCACCAATGGCCGCCACGCCTGGACCTCGGACGTCCCGAAACACCTCGGCTCGCATGACGCCGCCCCCGACCCGCACGACCTGCTGGACTCTGCATTGGCCGCCTGCACAGTGCTCACGCTGGAACTCTACCTGCGTCGCAAACCAGACTGGGATGTAAAACGCATCGACTGTCAGGTCGATCGGGTGTCAGAGGCCAGAGAAGACGACGGGCGCATTCACTATCGTCTGCGTCGCACGGTTTCGGTGATTGGCAATCTTGCTGAGGAGCAGCGCGCTCGGCTCATCGAGATCGCCAACAAATGCCCCATCCATCGTCTGATGGAGGGGCAGATTCACGTGGAGACGGTGCTTAGCGAGGCAGGTTAGTCGAGCCCATGAGCTGGGCGTCGATGGCGTGGGCAGCCTGTCGCCCTTCACGGATGGCCCAGACGACAAGCGACTGGCCGCGGCGCATATCACCGGCAACAAATACCTTGGGCCGATTGGTGGCATAGGCCCGCTGCCCATCCGTGGCGGCTTTTCCGTTTCCGCGGGAATCACACTCCACACCAAAAGCCTCAAGAATGCTGCCCACGGGCGCGACAAACCCCATGGCCAAGAGCACAAGATCCGCTTTGAAGATCTGCTCACTGCCCTCGACCTCCTGCATGCGACCGTCCTTCCACTCGACATGCACCGCCTTGAGTCCAGTCAAGCGCCCCTTCTCGCCCAGAAACTCCTTGGTCGCGATGGCAAACTCGCGCTCGCAGCCCTCCTCGTGGCTGCTGGAGGTGCGCAGCTTCGTGGGCCAGTAAGGCCAGACCAGGGGCTTGTTCTCGTGCTCAGGCGGCATGGGCATCAGCTCAAACTGAGTAACGCTCACCGCCCCATGGCGATTGCTCGTGCCAACACAGTCAGATCCGGTGTCACCCCCACCGATGACAATGACATGTTTGCCATCTGCACGAAGCTGGCCCTTGAGGGTGTCCCCTGCATTGACCTTGTTCTGCTCGGGCAGGAATTCCATTGCGAAGTGGACCCCCTGGAGATCTCGCCCAGGCACAGGAAGATCGCGGGGCTGTTCGGCGCCTCCCGTCAACAAAACTGCGTCGAACTCCGCCACCAAGGCCTCGGGTGAGAGGGTCTCCTGAGACCAGTTGGTGACCTTCGTGTCATCGGGCAGTTTTGCGACCAGGACGCCCGTGCGAAAGACCACCCCCTCCGCTTGCATCTGGGCCACGCGTCGATCGATATGGTGCTTTTCCATTTTGAAATCGGGAATGCCATAGCGCAGCAGGCCGCCAACACGATCGTTCTTCTCAAAGACCACCACGTCATGACCGGCGCGAGCAAGCTGCTGAGCCGCGGCAAGACCCGCTGGGCCAGAACCAACGACCGCTACACGCTTGCCGGTCTTCTGCTCAGGCGGCTGTGGAACCACCCAGCCCTCCGACCAGCCCCGATCGATGATGGCGTGTTCGATGGACTTGATACCCACGGCGTCATCGTTGACATTGAGCGTGCATGCAGCTTCACATGGAGCAGGGCAGATTCGCCCAGTGAACTCGGGGAAATTATTCGTCGAGTGCAGCGTATCGAGCGCCGCCTTCCACTGGTGCTGAAACACCAGGTCGTTGAAATCGGGAATGATGTTGTTGACTGGGCAGCCGTTGTTGCAAAACGGAATGCCACAGTCCATGCAGCGCGCCGCCTGCTGCGTGGCCTGTTCCTCACTCAGCCCAATGACAAATTCTTTGTAGTGTTTGAGTCGCTTCTCGGGGGCCTCATAGCCCTCATCGAGCCGCTCAAGTTCCATAAATCCGGTGATTTTTCCCATGATGTGCTCTCTCTTTAGACTCAGACCTGGACGGGCTGTGCGGCTTGCTTACGGGCATGGATCTCGCCCAAGGCGCGCTTGTACTCGTTGGGCAAGACCTTCACAAATTTGGAGCGAGACGTTGCCCACTGATCGAGCAGATCGCGCGCGCGCACACTGCCCGTCCAGCGGTGGTGGTCCTCGATCATTTTGCGCAACTGCTGCTCATCGGTCATGTCTCGGTGCCAAATGCTTGAGGGCACCTTGTCTCGTTGCTCAGCATCGGATAGCACAGGCTCCAGACTGACCATTGAGAGATTGCATCGGGTCGAGAACTGTCCGTCCTCATCGTAGATATAGGCCACGCCCCCGGACATGCCGGCTGCAAAATTGCGGCCTGTTCTCCCCAACACCACCACAGTGCCGCCCGTCATGTACTCGCAGCCGTGGTCCCCCGTGCCCTCGACCACAGCATTCGCCCCCGAGAGTCGAACCGCGAAGCGCTCTCCGGCTACTCCACGGAAGAATGCCTCACCCGACGTTGCGCCATAGAGCACCGTGTTACCGACGATGATGTTCTCGTGCGCAATGCCACGGAAGTCAATGGAGGGCCTGACCACCACGCGGCCACCCGACATGCCTTTGCCCGTGTAGTCATTGGCATCGCCAATCAGATAGAGGGTAATGCCCTTGGCGAGGAATGCGCCAAACGACTGGCCCCCCGTGCCTTCAAGCTGGATGCGAATGGAATCATCGGGAAGGCCATCGGGATGGTGCCGAATGACCTCTCCCGAGAGCATGGCGCCAACGGTGCGGTTCACATTCCGCGCCACCTCCATAAACTGAATGCGCTGTCCCTTGTGAATGGCATCGTGACTGCGCTCGATCAGTCGAACATCGAGTGCCTTCTCAAGGCCATGGTCTTGGGTCTCTGAGTGTCGCTGTTGCTCAACGCTGTTCACGGGGGGTACCGCGAGCAGCCGACTAAAGTCCAGTCCATTGGCCTTCCAATGCTCAATGCCCTTGCGGGTGTCGAGTAGGTCGGCACGTCCAACCAGATCTTCAAACTTGCGAATACCCAGCTGGGCCATGATGGCCCGAGCCTCTTCAGCAACAAAGAAGAAGAAGTTCACGACATGCTCGGGCTTGCCTTGGAATTTCTTACGCAGCTGTGGGTCCTGGGTCGCGACGCCGACTGGGCAGGTGTTCAGATGGCATTTACGCATCATGATGCAGCCCTCGACCACCAGAGGTGCAGTGGCAAAGCCCATTTCATCGGCGCCCAACATGGCAGCAACCACTACGTCGCGGCCGGTCTTCATCTGGCCATCAGCTTGAACGCGAATGCGGCTTCGCAGGCCGTTGAGCACCAGCGTCTGCTGGGTTTCGGCCAGGCCAATCTCCCAGGGCGATCCTGCATGCTTGATTGAAGAGAGCGGAGACGCGCCCGTGCCGCCATCGTGGCCAGCGATGACCACGTGGTCCGCCTTGGCCTTGGCCACGCCGGCTGCCACCGTGCCAACACCAATTTCAGACACCAGCTTCACAGAAATATCTGCGCTCGGAGCGACATTCTTAAGATCGTGAATAAGCTGGGCCAGATCCTCGATCGAGTAGATGTCATGGTGCGGAGGAGGCGAGATGAGACCGACACCAGGCACAGAGTGTCGCAGCTCGCCGATGTAGTCAGAGACCTTGCCGCCAGGCAGCTGCCCTCCCTCGCCGGGCTTTGCGCCTTGGGCCATTTTGATCTGGATCTGATCAGCCGACACCAAGTACTCCGTGGTCACGCCGAATCGGCCGGAGGCCACCTGTTTGATCTTCGATCGCAGGCTATCGCCCGCTTTGAGTGCAATGTCGCTCTCGACCTTTTCGGCTCCAATGACCGACCCCAAGGTGGCGCCGTTCTGAATGGCAATCCCCTTGAGCTCATCGCGGTAGCGGCGCTTGTCCTCACCACCCTCACCGGTGTTGGACTTGCCGCCGATACGATTCATGGCAACAGCCAGCGTGGCATGGGCTTCTGTAGAGATGGACCCCAGTGACATGGCGCCCGTGGCGAATCGCTTTACGATCTCAGCTGCAGGCTCCACCTCGTCGAGGGGGATGGCGCGCGCGGGGTCCACTTTGAATTCAAACAGACCCCTCAGCGTCATGTGGCGCTTGCTCTGGTCGTTGATGAGCTGTGCGTACTCTTTGTAGGTAGAGAACTGATTGGACCGGGTGGCGTGCTGAAGCTTGGCAATCGAGTCGGGGGTCCAGAGGTGGGCCTCACCGCGCACCCGCCAGGCGTACTCGCCGCCGGTTTCGAGCATGCCTTGCAGGACCTGGTCCTTGCCAAAGGCCTTCTGATGCGTCCGAATGGCCTCCTCGGCAATTTCGAACACCCCCATTCCGCCTACCGCGCTGGGCGTGTTGGGGAAGTAACGGTCGATGGTCTCTTGGTTGAGTCCGATGGCCTCAAAGATCTGTGCGCCACAGTAGGACATGTAGGTTGAAATGCCCATCTTGGACATGATCTTGGAGAGGCCCTTGCCGATGGCCTTTACGTAATTGGCAATGGCCTTCTCGGGGCTGAGGTCCCCCACCAGACCGGCCTGCATGTTGGCAATGGTCTCCATGGCGAGGTAGGGATGGATGGCCTCCGCACCGTAGCCAGCGAGGACGGCAAAGTGGTGCACCTCGCGGGCCGAGCCTGTTTCCACAACCAGGCCAGCCAGGGTGCGCTTGCCCACCCGAACCAAATGCTGGTGCACAGCGGACAAGGCCAGAAGCGCCGGGATGGCCACACGCTCAACGCTCACCGTACGGTCGGTGAGGATGAGAATGTTTGCGCCCGCAGCGATCGCATCCACAGCCTCAGCACAGAGGGTCGCCAGTCGCGCCTCGACCCCCTCCTTACCCCAGACCACAGGGTAGGTGATGTCAATCGACTGGCTCTTGAACTTGCCCCGGGTGTGCTGCGCCACGGCACGCAGGCGGTCCATGTCGGCAAAATCCAGAATGGGCTGCTTAACCTCGAGCCGAAGTGGCGGATTGACCTGATTGATGTCGAGCAGGTTTGGCTTTGGCCCCACAAACGAGACCAAGGACATCACGATCGCCTCACGAATCGGGTCAATAGGTGGGTTGGTCACCTGTGCAAAGAGCTGCTTGAAATAACTCGTCAGTGGCTTTGGCATGTCCGAGAGGACAGCAAGCGGGGAATCGTTGCCCATGGAGCCGACTGCTTCCTCTCCCGCCTTGGCCATAGGCGCCATGAGGAACTTGAGGTCTTCCTGGGTGTAGCCAAAGGCCTGCTGTCGATCCAGCAGCGGAATATCACTCGCGAGCGCTGTGACCGCTGAAGGCTCGTCGCCAAGGCTCTGCAATGACACCCGCACGTTCTCAATCCACTGTCGGTACGGACGCGACTGGGCGAGGCTGGCCTTGAGCTCCTCGTCGTGGATCATGCGACCCTGCTCCAGGTCAATGAGGAACATCTTCCCGGGTTGCAAACGCCATTTGCGAACGATCTTGTCCTCCGGAACCGGCAGCACACCCGACTCGCTCGCCATGATCACCAGGTCGTCATCGGTGATGCAGTAACGTGAAGGACGCAGCCCATTTCTGTCGAGAGTTGCCCCGATCTGACGACCGTCGGTGAACACAATCGATGCAGGACCGTCCCAGGGCTCCATCATGGACGCGTGGTACTCGTAGAATGCCCGGCGTGAGGCATCCATGGTGGCGTGCTGCTCCCAAGGCTCGGGGATCATCATCATGACCGCATGCGCCATGGGGTAGCCAGCAGCCACCAACAGCTCAAGGCAGTTGTCGAACGTGGCTGTATCGGACTGGCCGGCAAAGCTGATTGGGTAGAGCTTTTGCAGATCGTCACCCAACACGGCCGATCGCATCACGCCCTCCCGGGCCCGCATCCAGTTGTAGTTGCCCTTGACGGTGTTGATCTCTCCGTTGTGCGCCACCATGCGGTAGGGGTGAGCCAATGGCCATTCAGGGAAAGTGTTGGTCGAGAAGCGCTGATGCACCAGCGCCAGTGACGAGGTGCAGCGCGGGTCGGAGAGGTCTTTGTAGTAAATGCCGACTTGATCGGCCAGGAGCAGACCCTTGTAGACGATGGTGCGACTCGACATGGAAGGCACGTAGTACTCCTTGCCATGCTTGAGTCCCAAGCCCTGAATGGCGCTCGAAGCCGTCTTGCGAATGACATAGAGTTTGCGCTCGAGCGCGTCTTGCACAATGACATCGTCGCCACGACCAATGAAGATCTGCCGCATGATGGGCTCGCGGTCTCGCACCCGGGGGGACATGGGCATGCTGGCATCGGTGGGAACATCTCGCCACCCCAAGAGGACTTGGCCCTCTGCGACAACCGCGCGCTCCAGCGCCCGCTCGCAGGCTAAACGAGACGCATGCTCCTTCGGCAGAAATACCATGCCGACTCCGTATTCTCCGAGCGGAGGAAGCTGAACGCCTTGGCGCGCCATCTCCTCACGAAACAGGATGTCTGGAAGTTGCATGAGCAGCCCCGCCCCGTCTCCCATAAGCGCATCCGCGCCCACTGCACCGCGATGGTCGAGATTCTTGAGAATCTGCAGGCCCTGCTCGACGATGGCGTGTGACTTTTGGCCACGGATATGGGCCACAAATCCCACCCCGCAGGCGTCGTGCTCATGAGAGGGGTCGTATAAACCGAATGCGGGGATGCCCATCCTGACTCCTTGACAGCGCTATGACAAAAGGGACTCGAATTATCGGGCGAATCGCACGGCTGTGGGCACCAGCACTGGGATTTAAATGGGGTCAGACCATATTTTAAAGATTGCGCGCCGCCTCTCCCCTGAATAATAGGGACACAACAGAGATCAAGATTTTCGGGGGCGACCTCTGGGACGTCGCTGCCAAACCAGCCGGTCTGCTTCGGGCAAGGCAGCCCACTCTTGCTCGGTCAGCATGGGGCGGCCCTGACTCAGCCCAAGGCTCAAAGCGTCTGAAAAGTCCCGCCCCTGCCACTCCAGGTGCGCATAGGCCTGCTCACGCTCAAACGGGGTATTGCCCAAGGCCCAATAACTGGGCAAGGCCACAAAGGGCACTCGAGGAGGTACAGCCCGATGCCCTTGCAGCACGCCCGCACTCGACCAAGGCCAGTCCGAGGGCTGACCCACGAGCCCCTCACGAACTGCACGGTGATCGATCCAACGCATCACCCAGAGGGCATGACTGGGCTCGCTGAGCCAATACGCGCGATAACGGCCATCGAAGGGGCTGGCCCTGCGGGCCCATCGATCGTTGAGCATGCGCACATAGCGCCGGCCAATCTGTTGCACCGCCTCGGCAAGGGCTGTCGCGCGCTGAGGGGTCACAAGCCAATTGGCCTCCTGGCCCGTGACACTCCAGGCATGAATCGAGAGGCCCAATCCCAGGGCCGCATCAAAGAGGCATTCTAAGTACGCCGTTCGATCCTGTGCGTCGAAGGCGAGTGGCGCATCGGGGCGTGATCTCTGCTGGACATGGATCAGACGCCCCCCCAATGCAAGCCTTGGCCGCCGAGCCAAGAGGTCATGCCCCTGATGCGCTGCGGTGGGGCCACTGTGCACGACCAGGGAATACCTGATCGTGCAGAAGCATGGCCTGACGGTCGGTGAGGCCCGCGACTTCATCAGCCACATGTCGCAGCATTTGCTCACTGCTCTCATACTGATCGGGGCATCGCTGAGCCCGATCGAAGTGCCAAGTGAAAAGGTCTTTGAGCACGCCCTCGGCGACATCGGTCACCGCAACGACGCGTGGGTGGCGATACAAGTTCTGAAACAAGAACTGCTTGACCTCCCGAACCTCCTGGGCCAAAGGCCCAGAGAAGGCAACCAGTGGCGGAGCCTTGCGTACATCGTTGCAAGTCTCCACCCCGTGGCCCTGGAGCTGCGATCGGGTCTGCGCCACCAAATCGTCGACCTGCTCATTGATCATGGCCCGAATCATTTCGGGCACAACACGGTCGGGCTGAATCTGGGGAAAACGTCGGTGCACCCCATCGAAGTGGCGCCGAACCATTGGAAGGACGAGAATCTGCTCCAAACTCAATAGCCCTGAGCGCAGCCCGTCATCCAGGTCGTGGTGGTTGTAGGCCACTTCGTCGGAGACATTGGCGAGCTGAGCCTCGAGCGATGGCGACCCCCCTTCCAAAAACCGCAGCGCCAGCGGCCCGAGCTTGAGGGCAGCCCTTCGCGAGCAGTGCTTCAGAATGCCCTCTCGCGTCTCGAAGCATAGGTTCAAGCCGTCAAACTCGGCATACCGCCGCTCGAGCTGATCGACCACTCGCAGGCTCTGGAGATTGTGCTCAAAGCCCTCTCCCTGGGGATCGTGCTCCTTAAGGCATGCATTTAGGGCATGCTGCCCCGCATGACCAAACGGGGTGTGCCCGAGGTCGTGCGCCAGACAGATGGCCTCGGTCAGCTCCTCATCGAGTGCAAGGCGGCGCGCCACAGATCGCGCAATCTGAGCCACCTCGAGGCTGTGCGTAAGCCGAGTGCGGTAGAGATCGCCCTCATGATTGACGAAGACCTGGGTTTTATACAAAAGCTTCCTGAACGCCGTGGCATGGACAATGCGATCCCGATCACGCTGAAACTCAGATCGGCCCGCCGGCGTTGGCTCGGAGTGCACGCGCCCCCGTGAGGCCTCAGACTGCGCTGCGTAGGCTGCCACCTGCATGCGACTCATACCCACTCCCCTCGGTGCTGCTCAAGCGCCAAACCCACCTGAGCCCGGCTCGCTGTCGAGAGGCGAGCAGACCCCAGGCCATTGAGCACGATGTAGCGAATCTCTCCTGCCTCTGCCTTTTTGTCGTGGGCCATCCATTCGAGGTAAGTCTCCGTGGACCAGTCTGGCCCTCGCGTCGGCAAGCCTGCGCGCTCGACCAGGCGAATGACGCGATTTCGCTGTGCATCGCTCAGCAGACCCAGCTGTTGAGAGAGATGACTGGCCATGACCATTCCACAACCCACCGCCTCCCCGTGCAGCCAAACCCCAAATCCCAGGCCGGCCTCAATGGCATGGCCAAAGGTGTGTCCAAAATTGAGCAACGCACGTCGCCCAGTAGACTCACGCTCATCTTGCGCCACCACCAGCGCCTTGAGCGCACACGAGCGCTCAATGGCCATGGAGAGGGCCTGGGGATCGCGCGCGCGCAATGCATCCATGTGCCCCTCCAGCCACGCGAAAAAGTCTGCATCCAGGATGCAACCCATCTTGATGACTTCTGCCAATCCTGCAGAGAGCTCCCGATCCGGGAGCGTTGAGAGGACATTCATGTCGATCACTACAGCCTGGGGCTGATAGAACGCGCCAATCATGTTCTTGCCCAAAGGATGGTTAACCGCCGTCTTCCCGCCCACAGAGGAGTCCACCTGCGAGAGCAGTGTGGTGGGCACCTGAATGAAAGGCATGCCTCGTTGGTAGCAGGCGGCCGCAAACCCAGCCATGTCACCCACAACGCCGCCGCCCAAAGCAATTAATGTCGCCTTGCGCTCCATGCGAGCCTCCATCAGGCGATCGAAGATCACCTGAAGGCTTGAAAAGGTCTTGTAGACCTCACCATCAGGAAGTTCAATGACCAGGGGGACCAGCCCAAGGTGTGCCAAGGCAGACTGCAGTGTTTCCAGGTAAAGCGGGCCAACGGTGGTGTTCGTAACAATCGCGACCTGCCGCGAGCGAATCAAGGGCCGCCAAACCTCGGGCTGACCCAAAAGGCCCTGGCCGATCTGGATGGGGTACTGTCGATCTCCCAACGCCACTGACAAGGTGGTGAGCAAACCCTTCATAGTGAATTCTCCGACTCCTTGAGGGCCCAGCCTCGCTCTGACAAATGTTCAACCAGGTGTGCAACGACATGGGCCAATGATCCACGGCTCGCAGGCAGAACGTAGTCTGCCATCTCCCTATAAATAGGGTCACGCTCGGCATGCAGGCGCTCGAGCGTTGCCTTCGGATTAGGAGACTGGCTGAGCAGCGGGCGTGAACGATCGGTGCGCAGGCGCTGCCAGATCTGCCAAGGCTGCGCATCAAGATAAATGACGTACCCCCGCGCAAGTTCGAGACGATTGGCCTCCCGCATCGGTGCCCCTCCGCCGGTGGTCACAATCCGCCCCGGCTCGGACATGGCCTCCACCACTGCCCGCTCCTCACGCTTGCGAAACCCTTCCTCCCCTTCCATCTCAAAAATGGTCGGAATGGTCGCACCCGAGCGCAGCTCCACTTCATGATCGGTATCGACCAGAGGCCATCCGATTCGGTGAGCAAGCCGCCGTCCCACGGTGGTTTTTCCCGCGCCCATGAGGCCAATGAGCACAATATTTTGCGGGGGATTCAAATTCATGAAACGAGTCTAGCAGGCGATACACTAAGCCCCTATGCGCCTGTTTACCTCCATCGCCGTCGTCCTGGTCTCAGGCGCTGCTGCTGTCACGGGCCTGGTCTTGCTCTTTATTGCACTGGCTACACCTCAACTCCCAGAAGTCTCTGCCCTAGCGGATTACCGGCCAAAGGTGCCCCTGCGCGTCATGACCTTCGATGGGGTGCTCATTGGGGAATTTGGCGAGGAGCGGCGCAGCGTCGTGCGACTGCACCAGGTTCCCAAGTCGCTCATCGACGCCATTCTGGCGGCCGAGGACGATCGGTTCTACGAGCATCCGGGCATTGATGTACTCGGCTTGGCCAGGTCAGCAGGCATTCTGGTGGCCACTGGCGAGAAGCGGCAAGGCGGCAGCACCATCACGATGCAGGTCGCTCGTAATTTCTTTCTAACCACCGAAAAAACATACACCCGCAAGGCATACGAGCTGCTGCTCTCCCTGGAGATCGAGCGCTCCCTCTCGAAGAACCAGATCCTCGAGCTCTACATGAACCAGATCTATCTGGGGCGCAGGGCCTACGGATTTGCAAGCGCCTCCCAGATTTATTTCGGCAAGCCCATTCATCGGTTGAGCATTGCAGAATCGGCCATGCTTGCTGGCATCCCAAAGGCGCCGTCGAGCTTCAATCCCATCGTGAATCCGCGACGCGCAAAGGCCCGGCAGGAATACATCCTGGGCCGCATGCGCAAGCTCGATCTCATCAGCAATGCCCAGTTCCTCGAAGCCATGAAGGAGCAGATCCGCGTGGTGGGACGTCCCACGGACTTTGGCGTCGATGCCCAATACGTTGCGGAAATGGTACGCCAGCAGGTGGTGAGCCTCTTTCCTGAAGATGCCTACAGCCGAGGCTTGACCGTTTTCACAACCCTGCGCGCATCCGAGCAGAGGGCGGCGCAGGAGTCCGTGCGTGAGGGGCTGCTCGCCTATGACCGTAAGCAGGGATGGAGAGGTCCCGAGGCTCGCGTTGCACTGCCCAAAGAGGCCGAAGCACTCCAAGATGCGGTCGAAGAAGTGCTCGCGGAGCGCGCCGACAGCGAATCGCTCTTTACCGCGGTGGTTACCGAGGTCCTAGCCGATCGTGTCGTCGTGATGCGGCACAACGGCAAGACCTTCACCATTCGGGGTGAGGGTCTGAAGTTCTGCGAGAAAGGGCTCTCACCCAACGCCAATGCCCAGCAAAAGCTCAGTCCTGGTGCGGTGGTCCGGATCAGACCCCTTCAAACCCCACAAGAGTACGAGATCACCCAAATGCCTGAGGTTCAGGGCGCACTCATTGCTCTGAGCACGGACACAGGCGCCGTGCGGGCTCTGGTGGGGGGATTCGACTTTCGCCAGCGCAAGTTCAATCGCGTCACTCAGGCCTATCGGCAGCCAGGCTCCACCATCAAGCCCTTCGTTTACGCAGCCGCCCTTGAAAATGGCTTCTCCGGCTCCACACTCGTCAACGATCTGCCGATTCGCTTCGACCCCTTCGTGACCGGCGGGGAACTCTGGGAACCCAAAAACTACGACGAGAAGTACGAGGGTCCCATGACGTTGCGCACGGCGTTGGCCAAGTCTAAGAACATGGTCTCCATTCGTCTGGTTCAGGCCGTCGGGCCCAAACAGGCTCAGGCCTACCTCACTCGTTTTGGTTTTGAGGCAGAGCGCAACCCCGCGTTTTTCACGCTCGCCCTTGGCGCGGGTGGCACCACGCCGATGCAAATGGCCGCGGCATACGCCGTTTTTGCCAATGGAGGCTACCGTGTTACGCCCTATTTCATCGATCGCATTGTCGATGAGAACGGTGGCCTCGTGAGCCGGTCAGAGCCCGTGCGCGCAGGGGAAAATGCGCCACGGGTCATGGACGAGCGCTATGCCTTTCTCACCGATTCATTGCTCCAAGGCGTGGTGTCTCAAGGCACTGCAAAACGGGCGATGAGTCTGGGGCGCACCGACCTGGCCGGAAAGACAGGCACCACCAATGACGCCCAGGATGCATGGTTCGCGGGGTATCACCCCAAAATGGTTGCACTCACCTGGGTGGGATATGACCAGCCGAGATCCCTTGGAGAGCGAGAGACGGGTGGCGGACTGGCCCTGCCCATCTGGATGGGCTTCATGTCTGAGGCACTCAAAAAACTACCCCAGGCACCACGGGTTCCACCCAGAGGCGTCACCCGCATCAACCAGGAGTTCTACACCGAGAGCAATATGCCTGGGGTGGGTGTCGATCGTTATCAGGTTCCAAATACCCAGGCCAAGGAACTGAGTCCCTCGGGTGTACCCCTTCCTGCGAATCCGACGCCAACCGACGGTGCACCCCTGCCGGCACCCGTCATCGAGGCAGGTTAGCCTCCAGAGCCTGCCCTGACAGCCCACTTGCATGCTGGCAGAACACCGACTCAAAATCGCCCGCACCTCGTGTGTCTTGCCAGCCGAGCTCAGGTTCCCACACGAAATGCAGTGCGCCCAATCGCGACGCTAGCCAGAGCTGCTGGGTCGGCGCCTGTGCATTGACGACGATCTTCTCTCCTGAGTCGAATTCGAGTTCCATGACTCGGGCCGTGCGATGACACTCGAGATCCATGTCGTAGGCCTGAGACCACTGGTCAGCCTGATTCTCGATCCATTGAAAAGCCGCCTCTATTTTTTCTTGGTAGTCGGATTCGGTCATACTCACCTCATGATGAATTCAGTGCTTCGCGGACTCGCTGGGGTCGGACTTGCGTTGGCTCTGGCCACCACCTCGGGCTGCGGCCAGAAGGGGCCACTCGTTCCCGTACCTAAAGCCTACAACAGCCCATGACCCCATTTCCCATGTTGCCCAAGGCCTTCTCGTTTGAAGACCAGACGCTCTGCTGCGAGCGGGTTCCCCTGCCACGATTGGCCGAGCAGTTCAGCACGCCGCTCTACATTTATTCTGAGCGCGCACTGACCGAGGCCTATGCCGCCTTCAAGCAAGCATGCGGCGATCACCCCGTGCAGATCTGCTTTGCCGTGAAGGCCAATCCCAATCTCGCAATTCTGCAGACCTTTGCACAGCTTGGCGCCGGCTTTGACATTGTCTCTGGCGGCGAGCTGGCCCGTGCAGCATTGGCCGGTGCTCACGCAGAGGACATTGTGTTCTCCGGGGTAGGCAAGACGCAGGCTGAGCTGGCGCAGGCCGTGCAGGCAGGAGTGGGCTGCATCAATGTCGAGAGCGAGGCAGAACTCTACCGACTCAGCGAGGTCTGTTGCGCCCTCGGTCGCGCACAGCCCATCTCACTGCGGGTGAACCCAGACATTGACCCAAAGACCCATCCGTATATTTCGACGGGCCTCAAGGACAACAAATTTGGCGTGGCCATCGAAGATGCCCGAAGGCTCTACTCAATCGCAGCTCGACTCCCCGGGCTCAGTGTCATGGGTGTGGACTGCCACATTGGGTCTCAGATCACCAGCTTGTCCCCGTTCGTGGAGGCCGTCGATCGCATTCTCAGTCTGGTGGACCAACTGGCCGACGCAGGCTTGGCTATCGAGCACATTGACCTTGGCGGTGGGCTCGGCATCTGCTACCACGACGAAGCCCCCCCAAGCCCAGAGGCATTTATACAAGCAGTGCTCAACCCGATCTCAGCCTGGGCCCAGCGACGCAATCGTTCCATGCCGAAGATTCTCTTTGAGCTGGGTCGCGCCCTGGTGGGCTCTGCCGGTGTGCTGCTCACCCGCGTAGAGATGCTCAAGCCCTCAAGCCAAGGGCGACAGTTCGCCATCGTTGACGCGGCCATGAATGACCTCATGCGCCCCTCGCTTTATCAGGCCTGGCATGAGGTCATTCCGGTGCGTACGCGGGCGCCAGAAGGCGCACAGGTCTGGGATCTTGTCGGTCCGATCTGCGAGAGCGGGGACTGGCTTGCCAAAGATCGATTACTTGCGCTGGAGGCAGAGGATCTCTTGGTGCTTGCCTCTGCGGGGGCCTATGGCAGCTCGATGGGGTCTCAGTACAACTCTCGCCCTCGACCTGCCGAAGTCCTGGTGCGGTCTGACGGCTCGATTCGGGTGATCCGCGAGCGCGAGACTCTCCAGCATCTCATTGAGTCCGAGCGTGGCCTTCACGGCGAACACTTTCAGCTCGAAGGCTCGATTGCAGACGCCTTCGAAGAACGAGCAACGCCAGCAAGACGAGACTAAAGAGCAACGGTTCGGCGTAGTCGTTCTTCCCCGCTTTGTGCAAGTAAAAGTGCACCAGACCCAAGGCTACAATGGGCCAGACCAACCGGTGAAGCCGCTTCCAACCCCGCTTGAGGCGTTGCATGCTCCATCGATTTGAGGTGAGTGCAAGCGGCACAAGGCAGAGCCAGGCCACAACCCCCACCGTGACGAATGGCCGTGTCCAGATGTCGGTCCATAGCGATGCCCAATGCAGGTCATGCTCGAACTGCCAATAGGTGAGCAGGTGAATGCTCGCATAAGCAAAACACCAGAGCCCAATCATGCGTCGGCAGCCCATGAATGTCGGGCCCAGCGGCCGAGCCAGCCAGGCACCGATCAGGGGTGCGGCGAGCACCAACAAAACAAGGGCCAGGGTCTGCTGACCCAGCGCCCTGAGCAGAGCCTCCTGCGGGTTGGCACCGAGTGCATCGAACACCGCGCGCGCAATGAGTTCACACAAGGGCCCCGCGAGCCACAACCAGAGGGCCAACCGAAAGCGTCCTTGAGCCCTGCTCTCTTCAGAAGAATCGGCGAAGGTCCATGCCACGATAGAGCCCTTCAACTTGGTCGGCGTACCCGTTAAAGGGAAGCGTCGCCCGACGCGGACTGAAGAGCCCGCCCTCACCGATGCGTCGCTCTGAGGCCTGAGACCATCGCGGGTGCGGCACGGAGGGATTCACATTAGAATAAAAACCATATTCCTGTGGGGCAGCACGCATCCAACTCGTCTGAGGCTCCTGCTCAAGAAACTCGATGCGGACGATGGACTTCGCACTCTTAAAGCCATACTTCCAGGGCACCACGAGACGAACCGGAGCGCCGTTCTGCGCGGGCAGCGTCTGACCGTAGAGCCCGAGACTCAAGAGCGTGAGGGGGTGCCGAGCCTCGTCCATGCGAAGGCCCTCGCGATACGGCCAATCCAACACCGGGGAGTTCAGACCGGGCATCTGGGCCGGATCTGCAAGCGTCACGAAAGAGATGAATTTTGCAGACCCAAGCGGCCGAGCCCGTTGAATAAGATGTGAGAGGGAATAGCCAACCCAGGGAATGACCATCGACCAGCCCTCAACGCATCGGAGCCGATAGACACGCTCCTCGAGTGGGGCGAGCTTCAGGAGGTCATCGAGGTCGAGGGTGAGGGGCTTTTGAACGAGGCCTGAGATCTGGACCGTCCAAGGGCTGGTCTTGAGGCGCCCTGGCGCCCGACGCGCAGGATCGGCCTTGTCGGTGCCGAACTCGTAGAAGTTGTTGTACCCCGTGACGTCCTCAATGGGCGTGAGCGGCTCCATGAGCACATATGCGCTTTTGCCAGCGGCCAGGGGGCGCGTGTCTTTGGGGCCCAGCGGCGAGGCTTTCAGGCCTAAGCCAGCGAGCCCACCGGCTATCGCTGGCACTCCCTTGAGGAGTCCCCTGCGGTGTGCACGCCAGACAGTCTCGGGCGTAACCTCGGCCGAGAGTCTGTCTCCCCTGATCTGGCGCATGTCAGCGCGAGCCATCAGAGCTGCCCGTAAGAGTGCAGGCCCGACAGAAACATATTCACACCCAAGAAGGCGAACCCCGTAATGAGCAGACCAACGAGGGACCAATAGGCGGCGAACTGGCCCCGTAGCCCCTTCATGAGTCGCAGGTGGAGCCAGGCAGCGTAGTTCAGCCAGACAATGAGCGCCCAGGTCTCTTTCGGATCCCATTGCCAGTAAGTACCCCATGCCTCAGCAGCCCAGAGTGCGCCCAGAATGGTCGCCACAGTGAAAAACGCAAACCCAATCGCAATCGCGCGGTATTGAATATCGTCGAGCACCTCGAGCGACGGGAGCACTTCGCCAATGCGTCTGCGCAAGGCCAATACGCCACCGACAAACACAGCCGCCACACCGAAGTAGAGCGCCCAGTAGTCGGGCAAGCCTGCGCGGCGAAAGACCAGAGGCTCTGCACATAACAAGACACCCAGCACAAAGAGCGGAATGAGCGAGCGCCATGACTTCGTCTCTGCATTGACCTTTACGAGGTAGGCGAAGGCCACCATGGCTGCAATCGAGAAGGTGCCGTAGCCCACGAAGTTGGCTGGAACGTGAATCTTCATCCACCAGGACTGCAGTGCCGGCACGAGGGGTTGGATCTCGTGGGCCGAGCGGGTTGCCATGTACCACATGAGAAATCCGACAGCCGCAACGATCACAAGAGAGACAAATCCCCCCAAGCTGCGGGTCTGGTAGCGGCGCTCGTAATACAGGTAAAAGAGGCTGGTAATGAGCGCAAAGAGAATGAAGACCTCGTAGAGATTGCTCACCGGGATATAGCCGACATCGGGCGAAATCAGGTGCGTCTCATGCCAGCGAACCAGAAGGCCCACAAGGCCGAAGACCGACGCGGCCCATGTCAGAACCGTGCCCATCCAGAGCGCGGTTGCACCCCGCGCCAGCAAGCCAACCCAGTATGCAACCGTTGCGAATGCGAAGAGCGCGCACATCCAGAGAATGGCGGATTGAGAGGAGAGCAGGTACTTCAGCAAGAACTGATCTTGCCCACGGGCGAGGTCTCCGGCGTAGAGCGAAATGCCCCAATAGGCCAAGACACCGCAGCCCAGACTAAAGAGGCGCATCGCCGGCCAGCGCCAGCCCAGAAAGACCAAAGCGGGCACGCAACACCAGAGAATGATGAGGGAGTAGATGTCCATCATGTCGGCGTAAGTCGCAGTCGCATAAGCCGCCAAGGCTGCAAGGAGCCCACCATAGAGCGCATCTGGCCAGCGCATGCGACCACCACCAACCGGTGTAAGGACAGCGTGAGAGAGGGGCTGCTGAAGACTGGTGGTGTTCATTTGGACTCCTGCGGCATGGACTGAAATGCCTGCGTCAGATCTTGAAAATCACGGTCAAAGTCAAGGGACTGTCGAGGGCTCGAGGCAGCCATCAGCAGGCGATCACCGCCTGCATCTGGAGCGTGCCAGACCCAGACTCGAGATTCACGCACATAAAACATGGCAAATATCCCCAACGTGAGCAGCAAACAACCCAGGTAGACAATGGTCTGGCCAGGCGAGCGCGTGACCTGGAAAACAGACGCTTTGATCTCTTGGAAGTCGGTCATAGTCACCAGGAAGGGGGCCGCAAAAAGCAAGCTATCGCTGTAGGCATTGAGTGCACGCTGGGCAAAAGCTTGCCGGGCCTCGTTAGGCTCTAACCTGCCGAGGCTCTCCTGCGCACGGGCCTGCTGCCAGAGTTCCCAGAAGGCGCCGCTGAGCATGCGGACAATGACGTCAGCTGCCTTCTCACGCTCGGCCTCAGGGACGGCGGACTCGATGACATTGGCCAGTGCCGCAAGTCCCCCTTCGGCCAAGGCGTCCAGTGCGCGCTGTGCACTGCTGGCAAGTGCTGGCTGCATGCCCGCAGGTGCTGAAATACGCGCAAACGATTCAGCCGCCTTTGAACGAAGCAAGGGGTCGGAGAGCGCTGCCCGGATTCGCAGGAACTCCGTCAGGGAATCTTGCTCGTCTGCGGGTATGCGCAGGTACTGAAAGCTCTCATCGGGCGAGTTACGCACCCCGGCAAGAAACACGCGAGCACCATCAAGCTCGAAGGGCAGCATATAGCTGTGGAATTCGCGGGCCTGGCCAGAAGCATCTCGGAGTTTGTATTGAAAAGAGGGGCCGACATTGGTCATTTTGCGATCCCCCGACCCAGTGGCTGGCGAGAGCACCGTTGCCACATGATCCTGAAAGCGATCGTCCTGCCCACGGGGGCCACCCAGGTTCTCAACGTTGATGGGCTTGAAGGAGGAGACCTCTAGGGTGAGTCGCTCCTGCCCGCTCGAGAGCGGCTGGGACTGCCCGACCGCAAGCTCAATGGGAAGCGCGCGCGTGAAGGGCCCCTGGAGAGGGAGCAGACTGAGCTTGAGCTGAGAACCCCCGTCATCAAAGCTTGATTGATAGATGGCCACACCGCGGTGAATCAGTGGCTTGTTGACCTCGATGGTGGCCTCTTTGGTCGCGCCGGTCTCTTTGTCTTTGAGTACCACGTCGCTTGCAAAAAGCTTGGGCATGCCGGTTGCGTAGTACTCCACGCGAAATGCCTTGAGCGTCAGCTCAAAAGGCAGGTCAAGCAAAAGCGCTCCGTTCGGACGCGAGAGCACTGCCAGGTCGGAGCTCTGACCTTCCGGTATGAGGAGGTTCGCGCGATACGTGGGCGTTGCGACTGGCAGCTTCGCGGAAGCAGGAACTGTGTCGCCGGTGAGCCCGGCGAGCTGCACGGGCTCCTTCTCCCACCACCAGGCTGCAAGGCGGGTTGGAAGCTCACTGTCCATGAGCCCCCCCAAGGAAATCACCACAATGGAGAGGTGGGCCGCAATATAGCCAAGCCGATTGCTCGTGCCTTTCTTGGCCACGAGCGGGAGGCCCTCTGAGTCTGGCTGCCGCACCTTGTAGCCACGGGCCTCGAGCAGCTGTGTAGTGTGCATGAGCATGGCCTGGGTGCCCATCTCCGCTGGCACAGTGCGCTCCGCACGATGGGCGAAGGCTTGAAAGCTGTTCATGCGCACACGCTCGCGCCACGCTCGTGCGTCCTTGAGCATTTTGGGCGTGTTGCGGATCAGGCAAAGGCTGGTTGAGACCAGCATGAGGGCCATCACAAGAATGAACCAGCCCGCGTTGTAGACATGAAACAGGCCGAAGGCCGAGAAGACCTCTGCCCAGAACGCACCAAACTGGTTGACGTAATTGATGGGCGGCGAATTCTGAGGAACGATGGTGCCAATTGCGCTCGCAATCGCAACCACCGTGAGGGCAGAAATCGCAAACCGCATGGAGCTCAGGAGCTCCACGGAGGCCCGGAGTATGTCAGGGCCAGACTGCAGCTCAAGACCCCCCGTGGAGGGCCTATGACCCTCAGGGAGGTCGATGGGAGCTACGCTCCCAGAGCGCTTAGCGGAGTCCTGCAATGTATTCAGCGACCGCGGAGATGTCAGCATCGGACATCTGAGCAGCAATCTTCATCATCTGTGCACTGTTGGCGCGTGCACCGGAGCGAAAGCCAGCCAGCTGAGCCTGGGTGTAAGCGGCATGCTGGCCAGAGAGACGAGGATACTGAATGGGGATACCCGCTCCATTGGGTGCATGACAGCCCACGCAGGCCGGGACACCGCGCGCAGGAATGCCTGCACGATAGATTTGCTGGCCTTTTGCCAAGAGGTCTTTGTTGGTCGAATAGGCGCCTTTGATCGGCTGCGAGGCATAAAAGGCGGACACATTGCGAATGTCATCGGCCGAGAGCATGGCCGCAAAACCAGCCATGATGGCGTTCTCTCGCTCAGCCTTTGTTGCCCCATTGCGTACCTGAAAATTGTGGAGCTGCTTGGAAAGGTATCCCGCGTGCTGACCGGCGAGAATGGGGTTCTCGGCAATGTTGCTGTTGCCATCTACCGCGTGGCAGGCCGCGCAGACTTGACCGGCAATTTCAGCGCCTTTTTTGAGATCAACGGGTGGGGCTGATGCAGGGGCGGCAGCATGGGCCGAGGCCAAGGCCATGCCCAGAGAAAAGAGGGTTGTTGTGCGGAGAAGGTTGGCGCCCATGCGGCGTTTCATGTCAGACTTCATAAGATCGCGCTCCCGAAGGCATTGTTCTGTGTAGCGATGTCAAGGGAGCCCCCAATTGAGCTCCTCGGTTTGAGACCAAAAAACCTGATTAGTTTAGTTCATCCTCTTGCCCCTCGGGGTTATTAATCCCCTTATCTCTCCATGCCCCTTCCCCCTGTAGGACCACCGCCAGCACTGGATCGATGGATATCTCAGATCCAGTTTCTGCAGAGCGGAGCAAAGCTGAGCGACCTGCCACCGCCGAGCGTCCCTGAGATCGCCATTGCGGGTCGCTCGAACGCGGGCAAGTCGACCGCCCTCAACGTGCTCTGTCAGCGCAAGCGTTTGGCCTTTGCCAGCAAAACGCCCGGTCGAACGCGGTTGATCAACCTGTTTAGCCTCTGTTGGCGCGAGAGCGAGGTTGGTCGCCTCGTCGACCTGCCTGGATACGGGTACGCAGAGGTCGACAAGCAGACGCGCCAGCAGTGGGGCGAGCAACTCAGTCGCTACCTGAACAAGCGTTCAAGCCTCTCCGGGTTGATCTTGGTGACCGACGCGCGCCATGCCCTCGGTCCCCTCGATGTTCAGATGCTGGACTGGTTTGGCCAGCGCGGCCAACCGGTGCACCTCCTGCTCACCAAGGCAGATAAGCTCAATCGGGCAGAGCAACAGAGGGCGCTGAGTACGGCGCGGAACACGGCCATGAAAATGGGGGACCGTTGGGGGCCGGCGGTCAGCTGCTCTTTGTTTTCAGGCCTGAGCAGAACCGGGCGTGAGCCTGTGATTGAGCGCATCAGTGTGTGGCTGGGGCTTGCTGGCGATGAAAACGATGGGCAAAAAAAACCGGCAGACACGCTGCCGGCGGAAATGCCTTCCAAGGAGGCACCCGCTCAGGGAGGAGAAGCGGGAGACGCGAGGTCTGTTGCATAGAGTGTTGTCTAGAACAAAAAGTTTCAAGGGGGTGGACAAAAAAATGTCGAAAAATGACTTAGGGATTTCATCAGGTAGCGGCTATCCATTGGTGCGGCCCCGCCGAAACCGGCGAGACGACTGGAGCAGACGACTCGTACGTGAGCACACGCTCACCACAAACGACCTCATTTGGCCGGTCTTTGTGTTAGACGGAACCGGCTTGGAGCAGCCCGTCGCCTCCATGCCTGGTGTCGCGCGAAGGTCACTCGACCGACTCCTGCCGGAAGTGGAGAAGGCGGCCCGATTGGGCATACCGCTCATCGCGCTCTTCCCCGTCATTGAGGCCGGCCTCAAGACCCCTGATGGGCGAGAGGCTTTCAATCCAGAGGGTTTGGTGCCTCGAGTGGTCAAAGCGCTCAAGCGCGAGTTTCCGCAGCTCGGGCTCATGACAGATGTTGCGCTCGACCCCTACACCAGTCACGGGCAAGACGGCCTCATTGATGAAGAGAGCCGAATCCTGAACGACGAGACCATTGAGGTGCTGGTGCGCCAAGCCCGCTGTCAGGCTGAGGCGGGAGTCGATATGGTGGCCCCCTCAGACATGATGGACGGCCGAATCGGGGCGATTCGTGCCGAACTCGAGTCAGCACGACTGATCCACACGCGGATCATGGCTTATGCGGCAAAGTACGCATCCTCCTTCTATGGGCCCTTCCGCGACGCAGTCGGCTCGGCGACCAACCTCGGAAAAGCAGACAAGAAGACGTATCAGATGGATCCGGGCAATGGCCTCGAGGCGTTGCACGAGGTGTGCCTCGACCTGCAAGAGGGCGCTGACATGGTCATGGTCAAGCCAGGCATGCCTTACCTCGACGTGATTCACCGTGTGAAGGAAGCCTTTGGCCGCCCCACATTTGCCTATCAGGTCAGCGGGGAGTACGCGATGTTAAAAGCTGCCGCACAGAACGGATGGCTCGACGAGCGGTCGACGGTCTTGGAGAGCTTGCTGTGCTTTAAAAGGGCCGGGGCGGATGGCGTCTTGACTTACTCGGCCCCGCAGGTTGCTGCCTGGTTAAACGGGCAGCCCGCATAGAAGCAAGAAATGGGTGAGGTCAGGCGGCGCCGGAGAGACCGTACGCATCCTGACCTGATTTTACCGCTTTGGACGCTTAAGCTGCCTCTGCGTCTACGACCTCGGAGGCCTCTGGTCGATCAACCAGCTCCATAAGCGCCATCGGCGCGTTGTCACCGGCACGAAAACCCCACTTGAGAATGCGGCAGTAGCCGCCTGGGCGAGCAGCATATCGGGGGCCGATTTCGTCGAAGAGCTTGATGACCATCTCACGATCACGCAGGCGGTTGAATGCCAGGCGCCGATTGGCAAGCGTGGCATCCTTGCTCAGGGTGATTAAGGGCTCTACGACACGGCGCAACTCCTTGGCCTTGGGCAGAGTGGTGCGAATCGCCTCGTGACGCAACAGGGCATTGGCCATGTTGCGGAACATAGCCTGGCGGTGGCTAGAAGTGCGATTGAGTTTACGAAGGCCATGACGGTGGCGCATGACGGGTCTCCTTCTTAACGGTCCATGCCCACTGGGGGCCAGTTCTCGAGCTTCATGCCCAGGGTCAACCCGCGAGCAGCAAGCACCTCTTTGATCTCGTTGAGCGACTTGCGACCCAGGTTAGGGGTCTTGAGAAGCTCATTCTCTGTGCGCTGAATCAAGTCGCCAATGTAATAAATGCTCTCGGCCTTGAGGCAATTCGCGGAACGTACGGTGAGCTCCAGGTCATCGACCGGGCGCATCAGCATGGGATCGACAGTTGCCGCGCGTGCAGACTCAGCCGTGGGCTCAGCACCTTCCAATGCAGCGAAGACAGAGAGCTGCTCTACCAGGATGCGAGCGGCCTGGCGGACTGCGTCCTCTGGCTCAATCACGCCGTTGGTCTCAACCTCAAGCACGAGGCGATCAAGGTCCGTGCGCTGCTCGACCCGAGCACTCTCTACGCTGTAGCTGACCCGGCGAATGGGGGAGAAAGACGCATCCAAGACAATGCGACCGATGGACCGGGTGGCCTCATCGCCAATGTGCCGCAGGGTACCAGGCACATAGCCGCGCCCTTTTTCGACACGGGCCTGAAGCTCAAGGCGCACATCGTCTGAGAGCGTGGCCAGGACATGATCAGGATTCAGGATGCTGACGTCGTGGGGCAGGTCGAAGTCTGAGGCGAGGACTGGGCCTGGTCCCTGCTTACGCAGAGAGAGCAATACGTCGCCACGGCCTTCAAGACGGAATACCACGCCTTTGAGGTTCAACAGCAGGTCAACGACATCTTCCTGCACACCTTCCATCGTGGAGTATTCGTGGACCACACCAGCAATCTGAACCTCTGTTGCGGCATAACCCTCCATGGAGGAGAGCAGCACGCGGCGCAGCGAGTTGCCGAGCGTGTGGCCGAAGCCGCGCTCAAAGGGCTCCATGATGATCTTGGCCGCGTTGTGGCCGAGCGGCTCCACCTCAATGATTCGGGGTTTCAAAAAAGCATTCAACATTCAATGTTCCTCACTTCAAGTGGGCCAATGCCCGTTAGCGGGAATAGAGCTCGACGATCAAGCTTTCGTTGATCTCGGCGGGCAGGTCTGCTCGGTCGGGCATCTGCTTGAAAACACCCTCCATCTTCTTGGAGTCGACCGTGACCCAGAGCGGGAAACCGTTCTGTTCGGCGAGTTCGAGTGACGAAATGATGCGAGCCTGTCCACGGCACTTCTCGGCAATGGCAACCACGTCATTTGGACGGATCTGTGCAGACGGAATGTTGCATACGCGGCCATTGACCAGGACTGCACGATGGCTCACGAGCTGACGCGCTTCAGCGCGGGTCGAACCAAAGCCCATCCGAAATACAACATTGTCCAGGCGAGACTCGAGCAGCTTGAGAAGGCTCTCTCCGGTGTTGCCCTTCTTGCGAGAGGCCATCGCAAAGTAACGACGGAACTGACGCTCGAGCGTGCCATAGATGCGCTTGACCTTTTGCTTCTCGCGCAGCTGCTTGCCGTAATCAGAGGTGCGCGCGCCAGACGTACGGCCATGTTGTCCGGGCTTGCTATCGAGTTTGCACTTGGAGTCCAGTGAGCGACGAGCGCTCTTGAGTCCAAGGTCAGTGCCCTCCCTGCGGGAGAGCTTACAACGAGGTCCAACGTAACGTGCCACTTCGAGTTCCTTTCGAATGCTGCAGCCCCATGGGGTTACAGGATGTCCGCATCAGCGAACGGTGGTCTTTCCATTGAGTGCGCGAGAAAACTCGCCACTCCCCTATTTCGGGGCGGCCCAAAAGCCGCCCTGTCTTAAATACGACGACGCTTTGGAGGGCGGCAGCCGTTGTGCGGTACGGGAGTTACATCTGAAATCTGGGTAACCCGCATACCGAGTGCATTGAGGGCGCGAACCGTGGACTCGCGTCCGGGGCCGGGGCCCTTGATGCGCACCTCGACGTTCTTTACACCACACTCGAGGGCGACACGCCCTGCTGCCTCAGCCGCGACCTGAGCTGCGAACGGTGTGCTCTTGCGGCTGCCTTTGAATCCTGCACCGCCAGACGTCGCCCAGCTCAACGTGTTGCCCTGACGGTCTGTAATGGTGATGATGGTGTTGTTGAACGAGGCATGAATGTGTGCGACTGCGTCGGTGACATTCTTGCGAATTTTCTTGCGGGTCCGCTGAGCGGATGCTTGAGCCTTGGCCATTAAAGAGATCCTCTCTTATTTCTTCAGGGTGATGCTGCCCTTGCGCGGTCCCTTGCGGGTGCGGGCATTGGTGCGCGTGCGCTGACCACGAACAGGCAGGCCCTTGCGGTGACGCATACCGCGATAACAGCCCAGATCCATCAGGCGCTTGATGGACATGGAGATCTCACGGCGAAGGTCGCCTTCGGTGTTGACCTTACCGACCTCGGTACGGAGCCGGTCGAGTTCGTCGTCCGTCAGGTCCTTGACCTTTTTATTGGTGGGAACGCCTGCGGCTTCACAGATCTCGCGCGCAAGCGTGCGGCCGATACCGTAAATGGCAGTCAGGCCAATGCCTGTGTGCTGGTGGCTGGGGATGTTAATGCCGGCAATACGTGCCATGCGTGTGCTCCTTTATTAACCTTGACGCTGCTTATGACGGGGATCGGTGCAGATCACACGGACCACGCCATGGCGCTTGATCACTTTGCAGTTGCGGCAGATACGCCGAACGGATGCGAGGACTTTCATCTTCTTTCCTTTAAATAACTACTTCGCCCGAAACACAATTCGCGCCCGAGAAAGGTCGTAGGGCGTGAGCTCAACCGTGACCTTGTCACCAGGCAAAATCCGGATGTAGTGCATCCGCATCTTTCCGGAGATGTGGCCAAGCACCACATGCCCGTTTTCTAACTTGACTCTAAATGTTGCATTGGGAAGGTTTTCAACAATCTCCCCCTGCATTTGAATGGCATCGTCTTTGGCCATTAGGGCGCGAAGCCTCCCTTGAAGTTGGCCTTTTTCAACAAGCTCTCGTATTGCTGAGACATGATGTAAGACTGAACCTGCGCAAAAAAGTCCATGGAGACCACGACGATGATGAGCAGGGAGGTTCCACCAAAATAGAACGGCACGTTCCATTTCAAGACCATGAACTCAGGCAGCAGGCAGACCAGCGTGATGTAGACCGCACCAACGAGTGTGAGGCGCATAAGGATCTTGTCGATATAGCGAGCCGTTTGGTCGCCGGGACGAATGCCGGGGATCAGGGCACCGCTCTTTTTAAGATTGTCTGCGGTTTCTTTGCTGTTAAAGACCAATGCGGTATAGAAGAAACAGAAGAAAATAATGGCTGCTGCATAGAGGCCAATATAGAGCGGCTGGCCTGGTGAGAGCGAGGCTGCAAGGTCTGACAGGAAAGACAATGGGCTGTCTGGGTTGCTGCCGAACCAAGAGCTCAGTGTGGCGGGAAACAAAATAATGCTCGAGGCGAAGATGGGAGGAATAACGCCTGCCATGTTGAGCTTGAGCGGTAGGTGAGAGGACTGACCTTGGTAGATCTTGTTGCCAACCTGGCGCTTGGCGTAGTTCACGATGATGCGGCGCTGGCCGCGCTCAACAAACACCACAAAGGCCGTCACCGCTACCACCAACAACACGATGAAAATGAGGGCTAACGCGCTCATAGAACCCGTGCGTACCAGCTCGAAGAGGCCGCCGAGTGCGCTTGGAAGTCCCGCAACAATGCCTGCGAAAATGATGATAGAAATGCCATTGCCAAGGCCGCGCTCGGTAATCTGCTCACCGAGCCACATCAAAAACATGGTGCCCGTCACCAGTGAAACCACTGTGGTGAAACGGAACATAAAGCCTGGGTCGATGACAAGGCCAGCCTGAGATTCAAGTGCAACCGAAATGCCGATGGCCTGAACGAAGGCCAATACCACAGTGCCGTATCGGGTGTACTGGGTGATTTTCTTGCGACCCGCCTCCCCCTCTTTCTTGAGTGCCTCAAGGGTTGGGGAAATAACGCTTGCCAGCTGCATGATGATGCTGGCAGAAATGTACGGCATGATGCCCAGGGCGAACACGGTAAAGCGCGAGAGCGCACCGCCCGAGAACATATTGAAGAGCCCCAGGATGCCGCCCGACTGGGAGTCAAAGAGTCGCGCGAGCTGCTCAGGGTCGATGCCCGGGACCGGAATGTGTGCACCCAGCCGATAGACGACCAGAGCCAGCACCAGGAAAACCAGGCGCTGGCGAAGGTCGGCGAATTTATCGGCTTTGGGTAGCATGGGGGCTGATTAACTGCGCTGAGACTTAGGGGGAAGCTTGCGCACTTTGGGGGCGGGCTCGGGGATCACGACCGTGCCGCCGGCAGCCTCAATTGCGGCCTTTGCTCCAGCCGTAACGCCCATGCCCTTGACCGTGATCTTGCGCGTCAGCGTGCCAGAAAGAATGACCTTTGCGTTGCGGGCCAGATCCGAGACCACACCTGCTGCTTTGAGCGCAAGCAGATCGATGTCGTCGGCAGTCATGCGCTCGAGGTCGGAGAGGCGAACCTCTTCGGTGAAACGGCCAAAGGGGGCAGTAAAGCCGCGCTTGGGCAGTCGGCGATGCATGGGCATCTGACCGCCCTCAAACCCAACCTTGTGGAAACCGCCGGAGCGAGATTTCTGGCCCTTGTGACCCCGGCCGGCCGTCTTTCCGAGTCCGGAACCAATGCCACGGCCCACGCGCTTCTTTGCGTGCTTTGCGCCTTCGGCTGGTGCCAGGGTATTCAAACGCATGGTGTCTTTCATGAGGAGTCCTTAGACAATCTGAACCAGGTACTGGACCTTGGTGATCATGCCGCGCACAGCCGGTGTGTCTTCCAGCGTGCGAGTCTGGTGAATCTTCTTGAGTCCGAGGCCCAACACGGTCGCGCGGTGATCACTGCGCGTACCAACTGGGCTGCGAACCAACTTGACCGTAACCGTCTTCTTTTCCATACCGAATCCTTAGCTCAGAATCTGCTCAACCGAGAGGCCGCGCTTGTTCGCCACCTCGGAGGGGGTCTGCATGCGCTTGAGGCCATTGATCGTGGCGCGCACCATGTTGTAGGGGTTGGTCGAGCCCAGGCTCTTGGCCACGACGTCGGTCACACCCATCACTTCAAAAATGGCTCGCATGGGACCGCCAGCAATGATGCCCGTGCCTTTGGCTGCAGGAGAGATCAGCACCGTCGAAGCGCCGTGCTTGCCTGTGACGGTGTGATGGAAAGTGCCGCCCTTCAGGGAGACGCGAACCATTCTGCGACGCGCCTCGTCCATGGCCTTCTGAACGGCAACCGGGACTTCGCGAGACTTGCCCTTGCCCATGCCGATGCTGCCGTCTCCGTCACCCACCACCGTCAGCGCAGCAAAGCCGAGAATTCGGCCGCCCTTGACGGTCTTAGAGACGCGATTGACTGCAATCATTTTTTCGCGAAGACCGTCATCCCGGTCTTCCGTGCTCACGCGTGCTTGCATCTTTGCCATGCCGAGAATCCTTTCTTAGAACTGAAGCCCGCCCTCGCGGGCGGCTTCTGCGAGTGCCTTGACGCGACCGTGATACCGAAGGCCTGCGCGGTCGAATGCAACTGTCGTGATGCCTGCAGCCTTAGCCTTCTCGGCAACCCGCTTACCGACGATGGCCGCCGCTTGCACGTTGCCGCCCTTGCCAGTTTGCCCAGCCAGCGCAGCGCGCACTTCGGCCTCTACGGTGGAGGCTGTCACGAGCACCGTGGCGCCAGAGGCGTCGGAGATCGTGGCGTAAATATGCAGATTGGTCCGATGCACCGAGAGGCGATGCACGCGGAGTTCGCGAATCTTGGCTCGGGTCTGACGTGCCCGGCGAAGTCTGCTTTGCGATTTGTCCATTTGACTCATCCTTGATGACCTAATGCGCGTGGAGGCGGCTCGGTCGGTTATTTCTTCTTGGTCTCTTTGATCACCACAACTTCATCGACGTACCGAACACCCTTGCCCTTGTAGGGCTCCGGGGGGCGGTAGGCGCGCACCTCAGCGGCGACTTGGCCAACGCGTTGTTTATCGATGCCCTTGATGATGATCTCTGTGGGCGTTGGGGTCTCGGCCTTGATGCCCTCAGGAAGTGCGTAGTCAACCGGGTGAGAAAAACCAAGCGACAGATTGAGGCTCTTGCCCTGCGCAGCCGCCTTGTAGCCCACGCCGACGAGGCTGAGCTTTTTCTCAAAACCCTTGGAGACGCCCTGCACCATGTTTGCGACCAGCGCGCGCATCGTGCCAGACATGGCCTTCGCCTCGCGAGAATCGTTGGTCACAGAGACCTGCAGCTTGCCCGACTCTTGCTGAATCTGAATGCCATCGGTGATGACCTGCGACAGGGTGCCCAGTGGGCCCTTGACGGTAATCTGATTGGGTTGCACGTTGGCCTCAACACCCGAGGGCAACGGAACCGGATACTTAGCAATGCGTGACATGTTGAGTTCTCCTTAGGCCACGATACCGATGACTTCGCCGCCAATGCCGTTTGCACGTGCTTTGCGATCGGTCATCAGCCCACGCGAGGTGGAGACAATGGCAACACCCAGGCCATTCATGACGGAAGGAATGCCTGCGCAACCACGGTAGGCGCGTAGGCCAGGGCGCGAGACGCGCTCAATGCGCTCGATCACTGGGCGACCCGCGTGGTACTTCAGCGCGATCTCGAGGTCGGCCTTCGGGCCGTCTTGACGGACCTCAAAGTGATCGATGTAGCCCTCGTCCTTCAGGAGGGTAGCGATTGCCACCTTCAGCTTGGAAGATGGCATCTGGACCGACCGCTTCTCCACCCGCTGCGCATTGCGAATGCGGGTGAACATGTCGGCGATGGGATCGTTCATGCTCATAGATGAGACCCTTTACGATAGTTCTGTGACGACGGGCTGGCTTACCAGCTCGCCTTGGTCAAGCCGGGGATTTCACCGCGGAAAGCGGCCTCGCGAATCTTGGCGCGAGCCAAGCCAAACATACGGAATGTTCCACGCGGACGACCGGTGAGCTGGCAGCGATTGCGCAACCGAACCGGGCTAGCGTTGCGAGGCAGCGCCTGAAGCGCCAGACGCGCTTCATAACGCTCTTCTTCGGATTTGGACTGGTCAGCGACGATGGCCTGAAGGGCTGCACGCTTCGCTGCGAATTTCTTGACTGTGGCCTCGCGCTTCTTTTCGCGATTGATCAGTGAGAGTTTTGCCATGGTGGAATCCTTGGTGCGATCAGTTCTTGAAGGGGAACTTGAAGGCGGTCAACAGGGCCTTGGCCTCTGCGTCGGTCTTCGCGGTGGTGGTTACGCTGATGTTGAGTCCGCGCAATGCATCGACCTTGTCGTACTCGATCTCGGGGAAGATGATCTGTTCTTTGACGCCGATGTTGTAATTACCGCGGCCGTCGAATGCCTTACCTGAGATACCTCGGAAGTCACGCACACGGGGCAGCGCGATGGTTACGAAGCGATCGAGAAACTCAAACATGCGGGCGCCGCGCAGGGTGACCATGCAGCCAATGGGATAGTCTTCGCGGATTTTAAAGCCGGCAATCGCCTTGCGAGCCTTGGTTACGACGGGCTTTTGGCCAGCGATCTTCGTGAGATCGCCGACGGCAGCCTCGATAACTTTCTTGTCGGAGATGGCCTCACCCACGCCCATATTGAGCGTGATCTTGGTCAGACGGGGCACTTCCATCTTCGACTTGTAACCGAATTGCTCCATCAGTTTGGGCGCGACGGTGTCGTTGTAGATTTGTTGCAGACGGGTGGTCATGTTGCCGTTCCTTCCTTAGGCTGCCGAGCTGGGCGTCGGAATAGGCTCTTTGGAGGAGCGGTAGACGCGCTGCTTTTCGCCCTCGGCTGACACCTGAATGCTCACACGGTCGGCCTTGGCGCTGGAGGGGTTGTAGATCGCCACATTCGACTGATCAATGGGCATGGCCTTGTCCACGATACCGCCTTGCTGGCCGCGCATGGGATTGGGCTTCTGATGCTTTTTGACGATGTTGACGCCCTCAACGATGAGATGCTGCTCATCGACGCGCTGGAGCACGACACCACGCTTGCCTTTGTCGCGGCCCGCAATGACGATCACTTCGTCGCCTTTACGAATCTTGTTCATCGGAGTGATCCTTTTAGATAACCTCAGGGGCCAACGAGACGATCTTCATGAACTTCTCACTGCGAAGTTCGCGGGTCACGGGGCCAAAAATACGGGTGCCAATGGGCTCGAGCTTGTTGTTCAGCAGGACGGCTGCATTGCCATCGAAACGAACTAACGAGCCATCGGGGCGGCGCACACCCTTTGCGGTGCGCACAACGACAGCGTTGTAGACCTCGCCTTTTTTGACACGGCCACGAGGGGCGGCGTCTTTGATGGAGACCTTGATGATGTCACCAATACCGGCGTAACGGCGCTTGGAGCCTCCAAGCACCTTGATACACATCACTGAACGAGCGCCGGTGTTATCGGCAACGTCCAGACGCGATTGCATCTGAATCATGATTCCTGATTCCTCAGTTCAATAGTTGAGACCTGCTCCCCAACTTTCCACGCCAGACAACCTCAAAACAGCGCGGCAGTATTGGGCCCTTTCGGGAAGAACAACCTGGGACCTGCTGAACAACTTGACTCTAAGCGAGCCCGCCAGTATCGGCGTTTTGGCTGAGGCTGTCAAGCCCCAGCTGTTTTAAACGACGATGGCTTTTTCGATGAGCTTGGTGACCATCCAGCTTTTGGTCTTGGAGATGGGGCGGGTCTCGGCGATTTCGACGGTATCGCCCATGCCAATGCCCTCCTGCTCAACATGCGCGTGATACTTCTTCGACTGCGCAATGTACTTGCCATAGAGCGGATGTTGAATTTTACGCTCGACGAGCACGGTCACCGTCTTTTGCATTTTGTCGCTCACCACACGCCCCACGAGGGTACGGGTCAGTGTATTGGCCTGAGTCATGCCGATTTCCTTTCGCGAATCAACGTCCTCACACGCGCGATGTCGCGACGCACTTGGCCCAACTGGGCAGTGTTGGCGAGTTGCTGTGTGCCGTGCTGCATGCGCAGATTGAAGTGTGCGCGAAGCAGTGACTCGAGCTCTTGATTGAGGCCCGCGTCGTCTTTGGTTCTGAGTTCTTTAAGATTCATGGGGTCGTCCTCTTAACGTCCAACCTGACGGACCACAAAGGTGGTCGAAAGGGGCAGTTTGGCGGCAGCGAGACGGAAGGCCTCGCGGGCGAGTTGTTCGTCTACGCCGTCCATTTCGTAGAGCACCTTGCCGGGCTGAATTTCCGCGACGTAGTACTCGGGATTGCCTTTACCGTTACCCATTCGAACCTCAGCAGGCTTCCGTGAAATGGGTTTGTCAGGAAAAATGCGAATCCAGATCCGTCCGCCACGTTTGATGTGACGGGTCATGGCGCGTCGAGCAGCCTCGATCTGACGTGATGTGAGGCGGCCACGGGCAGTGGCCTTAAGGCCAAATTCACCGAAAGAGACGTCAATGCCGCGCGTAGCAAGGCCGGTGTTTCGGCCTTTTTGCTCTTTACGGTATTTGCGGCGTGATGGTTGAAGCATAGTGAACCTCTTTTAAGAAGCGGGCTTATCCGTGGCGGCGGCTGCGGGCGGAGACTTTGCGCACACGCTTCACGGCAGGCTTGGTGTCGGCGCCATCGCCATCAGGACGCTTGGCGGGGGGGGCACGACGGGGCTTGCGATCTTCACGGGGCTCTGCAGGGGTAGCGTCTGCAGCAACGGGCGCGTCTGCGCGGCCAAGGGTGTCACCCTTGTAGACCCAGACCTTGACGCCAATGATGCCGTAGGTGGTCATGGCCTCAGCAAAACCATAGTCGATATCTGCGCGCAGGGTATGAAGCGGCACACGGCCTTCGCGGTACCACTCCGTGCGCGCGATTTCAGCGCCGTTGAGACGGCCTGCGGACATGATCTTGATGCCCTGGGCGCCCAAACGCATAGCGTTCTGCATCGCGCGCTTCATGGCGCGGCGGAACATGATGCGCTTTTCGAGCTGTTGCGTGATGCTCTCGGCAATCAGCTGTGCATCGACCTCGGGCTTGCGAATCTCTTCGATGTTGACGTGAACAGGCACGCCCATCATGGCCGAGAGCTGCGCCTTAAGTGCCTCGATGTCTTCGCCCTTCTTTCCAATGACAACGCCAGGGCGAGCACTGAAAATGGTGATCTTTGCGTTCTTCGCAGGACGCTCGATCAGGACGCGACCGACGGCAGCAGACTTGAGCTTTTTCTTGAGGAAATCGCGAACGGCAATGTCTTCGTTGAGCATCTTGCCGAAGTCGCGGGGATTGGCAAACCAGCGCGACGCCCAGTTACGTGAAACAGGGAGGCGAAAGCCGGTGGGGTGGATTTTCTGGCCCATGCGTGTCCGTCCTTATTGTCCAACGGTGATGCTGATGTGGCAGGTGGGCTTCTCGATGCGTACGCCACGTCCCTTTGCTCGGGCTGAGAAGCGACGCAGCTTGGTGCCACGTTCCACCGTGATGGTTTTGACCTTGAGTTCGTCGATGTCGGCGCCGTCATTGTGTTCGGCGTTCGCGATGGCGGACTCGAGGACTTTTTTAACAATGACCGCCGCCTTTTTTGGCGTGAAGGTCAGTGTATTGAGGGCTTGCTCGACGGGCTTGCCACGGATGAGATCGGCAACCAGCCGGCCTTTCTGGGCAGAGAGTCGAACGCCACGGAGTTTTGCTGAAGTGTCCATTTGGATTCCTTTTCTTGCGCGCGCTTACTTCTTGGCCTTCTTGTCGGCCGCGTGGCCTTTGAAGGTGCGCGTGAGCGCAAACTCGCCAAGCTTGTGTCCGACCATGTTGTCTGTCACATAGACGGGCATGTGCTGACGACCGTTGTGGACGGCAATGGTGAGGCCGACGAACTCCGGCAGGATGGTCGAACGACGAGACCAAGTCTTGATTGGGCGCTTGTCTTTGGATTCGACCGCCGTCTCTACCTTCTTGTAGAGATGATCATCGACAAAGGGGCCTTTTTTTGCTGAACGTGCCATGTCTAGTTCCTCGTGGCCTTATTTGCGCTTGTGACGGCTTGTCACAATCATGGAGTTGGTCCGCTTGTTGCGGCGCGTACGGTAGCCTTTGGTCGGGGTGCCCCATGGGCTCACGGGCTCACGGGCCTCGCCAGTGCGACCTTCACCACCACCATGTGGGTGATCGATGGGGTTCATGGCCACACCACGGACCGTTGGACGAATGCCCCGCCAACGCATGGCGCCAGCCTTGCCGTACTGCCGAAGGTTGTGTTCCCCGTTGGAGACTTCACCAATGGTTGCACGGCACTCAATGTGAACCCGACGAATTTCGCCGGAACGCAGGCGTACCTGAGCATAGGTGCCTTCGCGAGCCAAAAGCTGCGCGCTACCACCTGCCGAGCGCGCCATCTGGGCGCCCTTGCCGGGGATAATCTCGATGCAATGGATCGTAGAACCCACCGGAATGTTGCGGATTGGCAGGGTGTTGCCAGGCTTGATGGGCGCCTCTGAACCATTCATCAGTTCGGTGCCAACCTCAACGCCCTTCGGCGCAATAATGTAACGCCGCTCACCGTCTGCATAACAGAGCAATGCGATATGAGCACTGCGGTTGGGGTCGTACTCGATGCGCTCGACCTTGGCGGGAATGCCGTCCTTGGTGCGGCGAAAATCAATGAGTCGGTAGTGATGCTTGTGGCCGCCCCCACGATGGCGAGTGGTGATCCGACCGTAGTTATTACGACCCGCTGTGGTGGACTGAGCCTCTGTCAGTGCGTCGAGTGGACGCCCCTTGTAGAGGTGGGGATGCACCACCTTGACGACGGCGCGCTGGCCGGCCGAGGTTGGCTTGAGCTTGACGACGGGCATTATGCGGCCTCCCCTGCAAAGTTGATCTCCTGACCTTCAGCCAGCGAGACATAGGCCTTGCGAACGTCGCGGCGGCGACCAATGGTCTTGCCGTGACGCTTGACTTTGCCCTTCTGATTCAGAACCTTGACGTCTGCCACGCGAACCTTGAACATCAGCTCGACCGCGGCAGCGATCTCGGGCTTGGTGGCGTCAGCCAGCACGCGAAAGGCAACCTGGTTGTTCTGCTCGCCAATCTGCGTGGACTTCTCAGAGACCACGGGCGCGAGAAGGATTTTCATGAGGCGCTCTTGATTCATGCAAACATCTCCTCGAAACGGGCCAAGGCGGCGCGGGTCATGAGGACCTTGTCGAAATACACCAGTGACACGGGATCGGCCGACTCAGGCTCAATCACTGCCATGCTCTGGAGGTTTCTGGAGGCCAGGTAGAGCGTTTCGTCGACGGTTTCTTTGATGAGCAGCACATTGGCCATGCCCATCTGTTTGAGCTTGTCCGCAACCAGCTTGGTCTTGGGGGCATCAACCTCGAAACTCTCGACGATGGCCAGGCGACCCTCGCGGGCCAGCTGGGAGAGAATGGCGCGCACACCAGCACGGTACATTTTCTTGTTCAGCTTGTGGCTGAAGTTCTCGTCAGGCGAATTTGGAAATATCTTGCCGCCACCACGCCAGAGGGGGCTTGATGCACGGCCCACGCGCGCGCGACCGGTGCCTTTTTGGCGCCAGGGCTTCTTGGTGGATTTGTTGACCTCGCTGCGATCCTTCTGCGCGCGATTCGCGCTGCGGGCATTTGCCTGGTACGCAACCACAACCTGGTGGACGAGGGGCTCGTTAAAGTCGCGGTTAAACACCACGTCCGTCGCTTGGACGGTGCCTGTGGCTTGGCCGGCTTCGTTTAAAAGGGTCAGTTCCATGTCGTCTCCTTAGGCCTTGACCGCCACGCGCACGGCGGGACGAATCACGACCTGACCTCCGCGCGAACCAGGGACTGCGCCCTTGACGAGCACGAGCTGACGCTGCGCATCGATGCGAGCGACCTCAAGGTTCTGGGCGGTGCGGCGAACGTCACCATCGTGGCCGGGCATGCGCTTTCCGGGAAAGACGCGACCTGGGTCTTGGGCCATACCAATCGAACCCGGCACATTGTGTGACCGCGAGTTACCGTGGGATGCGCGTTGCGAGCTGAAGTTGTGGCGCTTGATGGTGCCGGTGAAACCTTTACCCTGGGTGGTGCCGGTGACGTCGACCAGCTGTCCCTGTGAAAAGACTTCAGCGGTCAGCGCTTGACCAGCTGCGAGGCTGGCAAGCTGATCGGCTGTGACGGGGAATTCCCGCATGACCTCACCTGCTTCAACTCCCGCCTTGGCGTAGTGGCCAGCGACAGGCTTTGTGAGGTTGGTCGACCGGCGACGCCCGAAGGCAACCTGCACGGCCGTGTAGCCGTCGGATTCGACGGACTTGAGTTGTGTCACGTGGTTGTCTGACACGTCGATCACGGTTACGGGAATGGAATCACCGTCATCCGTAAAAATACGGGTCATGCCAACCTTGCGACCGAGTAGTCCAAGGCTCATGTTTTTCTCCGTTCCTGGCTTCGATTGGCCAGGGCTGACTTAAAACCCACTTCCCCGAATTGGGAAAGCCCTCAAGTATATAAGACTTACGGCCTAAGCCGCAAGTCCTTTATTGCAATTTAATTTCGACGTCGACGCCCGCGGGGAGGTCTAGCTTCATCAGTGCGTCGACTGTCTTGTCGGTGGGGTCAACGATGTCCATGAGGCGCTGATGTGTGCGGAGCTCGAACTGATCTCGCGACGTCTTATTGACGTGTGGGCTGCGCAGAATATCAAAGCGGCGAAAGCGGGTCGGCAGGGGCACGGGGCCCTTGACCACGGCGCCCGTACGCTTTGCGGTATCCACGATTTCCATTGCGGACTGATCAATCAGTTTGTAGTCGAACGCCTTTAGGCGAATGCGAATTTTTTGCTGCATGGATGACTCCTCAAAGAGCGAAAAAAGAACGAGAACTGCGAAAACTGGAATCGGGGCCCAGGCAGGCTCGCTGTACCCCGTATAACCTTACTCGATAATTTTTGCGACGACGCCTGCGCCGACGGTACGGCCACCCTCACGGATCGCAAACCGCAACCCCTGCTCCATCGCAATCGGAGCAATC
>Ga0208009_1000004_pt1 | contig 118143 bp, 115 predicted proteins | sample Wag4_2014_7_16_FD_187364 | JGI IMG/M metagenome (GOLD analysis project Ga0208009, IMG submission 187364) | Fresh water mixed with fracking chemicals microbial communities from Ohio, USA - Utica-2 Time Series FC 2014_7_16 (SPAdes) (version 2) ...
CGACCCTCACAGCACTTACCAGAATGCCGCCGGGCAGCACGAGCTCCTCTGTCTCGCCCACGGTGAATGCGAGCGGCTTGATCTCTTTGTTGGTTGCCATCTGCAGCACGTGACGCTGCCCTGAGACGAACTGCTCCGGTCGGGTCTGCGCAATGAACGCCAACTGAAACACCACACTGAGCCGATCTTGCAAGCCTGCTGGGAGATAGATCCAAGGCGCATCGGGCGTGAGCTGTGCGCCACGCTCGGGGTCAAAGCGACTCTCGGAGGCACCACGAAAGGGTGTGAACTGCGAATAGCGGCTAGGCTTCAATCCGTATGGCGAGAGCGTGCCCTCACTTTTAAACCGAACATCACCCGAGACTAAGGCAGAAACCCAGCCCGTGGCGCGGGCGGTCAGCTCAATCTCGTAGCGGTCCTGCCCAGGAAAGCTCAGGCGGATCTCTCCAATCCCGAGCGGCTTCTCACCCGGTGTGTATTCCCCGAAAAAAGCTTGGATGGCGAGCCCGCCGGGGGCTGGAAGACTCTCTTGGGCGGGTCGCTGAGGCGTGGACAGTCGGCCCGGCAGATCGGGCGAAGGCGCTGGCAGGCGCCCCAACCCCTCGCCTCCCTCTGGGCTGACTTGGATGCCTTGCGTCTGCGCCGCCATCGGCAACTCGGGCACGCCCGCTTCCGAGGCTTGGGGGGGCGGTGCCGGAACAGGCGCTTGCGGCGGGGGCTTTGGCGCGGGGCGCGGCGGCTCCAGGCGCTCGATCAATGTGACCAGGATGGGAGCGCTCTGGCCCTGCTCCACCGCCTGCCGTCCCGTGAGGTGATTAAGTCCCAGGGCGAGAAACAGGTGGAATGCCAGCACCAGGGCGAGCCAGAGCCAGGCCTTGATGGCCTCCGGGGGCTTGCGGCCCGAGCTATTCGGCATACACTCTCAACATGCAAAACCCTTCTGATCCATTTGCCTTCATGCGCAACCAGTGGTCAGGCTTGGGGAGCGGGTTTCAGTTCCCCAACCAGGCCCTGCCTCCGACAAGCCTTGAGGACCTTGATCGCCGGATTTCAGACCTTAAAACGGTTGACCAATGGCTCACGCTGAACCTCAACATGCTCAAGACCACCATCCAAGGGCTTGAGATTCAGAGGGGTACCCTGGCTGCTGTCCAGTCATTTCAGGACGCCATGGGCCAGTTCGGTCACCCCGAAAAAACGCCTGCGGAGGGTAAATCCAGCGAGTCGTCCACTGCAGGCGCAGATGAGCCCAACAGCCCCTCTCGGGCGGCCGCCGAGCAAGCCCGCCAGCAGGCAACCGCATGGTGGGAGTCCATGCAGGGGCAGTTCAACCAGCTCGTACAGCACGCCCAGTCTATGACCCAGGCCACCGCCCAAGCAGCAGATGCCGCCGTCCATGCGACGCGCCCAACGAAGCCAGAGGCCAAGGCGCCTGCCACTAAATCTCCTCCAGCCGGCCGAGCAAGGCGTCGGTCCACGCCAAAATAGCATCCCGTTCTGACTCCGTGAGCCGTTCACCCTGCTTGGCCATCAGCGCGGTCCGCGGATTGCCCTTGAGGAGCGCACCCTTGCCAATCACAAATCGCCAATAAAGGCTGGTCATGGGGCAGGCCTTAGGGCCAGTGCGCTGTTTCGGATCGTAGCGGCAGCCTCGACAGTAGTTGCTCATTTTGTCGACATACGCGCCAGAGGCAAGATAGGGCTTGCTGGTGAAGCGCCCAGCATTGGCGTAGAGCGCCATGCCCACAACATTGGGGCGCTCAACCCAATCAATCGCATCGACATAGACCGCATGAAACCAGTCCGATAGTTCTTGCGGACGAATTTCAGCCAGAAGCCCGAATAAACCCGTGACCATTAACCGTTGGATGTGATGGGCATACCCGTAAGCGAGGGTCTGCTCGATCACCTGCGACTGACACACCATGTGGGTCTCGCCTGTCCAGAACCAAGCAGGTAACGCGCGATGCGCATCGAGGCCATTGGCCTCGGCCAGACCCGGCATCTCAAGCCAATACACGCCGCGCATGAACTCCCGCCACCCCAGAACTTGTCGAACGAATCCCTCCACACTTGCAAGATCAGCCTCGCCTCTCCGATAGGCTGCCACGACCTGATCAATGACCTCTTGGGGCTCAAGCAGGTGAAGATTCAGGCTCGAGGAGAGCAACGCATGCCAGCCAAATTGCATGCCTGTCCACATGGCGTCTTGGTGTGGACCAAAGGCCTGAAGCCGATGGGCAATGAAGTCCTCAAGCGCGAGGAGTGCCTGCTCTCGAGTGACTGGCCAACCAAACTGCTCAAGTGAACCCGGATTTGTGGGGAAAACCTGTTCAACCTCTTGCATCACCTTTCGTGTGATCGCATCCGGCGGGAAATGCGCAGGGGTTGGAATTCCCGCAGGACCTTGCTTGCCAAAAGACTGCCGATTTTCGGCATCGAAGTTCCATTGGCCGCCCTCGGGTTCACCATCCGGAGCGATCAGGACCGCGTGCCGCCTGCGCATGAACCGATAAAAGTGCTCCATGCGCAGCTGCTTTCGGCCCTGAGCCCATGCTGAGAATTCGGGTCTTGGCAGGAGAAAATGCGGGTCCTCGAGCCACTGCAGGTGCACGGCCTGAGACGCACAGGCGCGCTCGATTTCAAGTGTGAGCCGCAGGTCTCCTGCTTCGACACACCAAAGCGTTTCGACTGGATTTGCCGCGAGCCAACGCGCGAGCCGCTCACCAAACGTGGGGGCCGATTGATAGCCTGGATCTTGCAGTGAAATGTACTCAACGGTGAGGCCTTGCGCCCGCCAAGCCTCGGCGGCATGGCGCATGGCGGACAGAAAGAGGGTGGTTCGGGCCTTGTGGCTGGGCACGTGCGTCGACTCGCCCGGCGCCTCAATCATGAGCAAGGGAAAGTCGCTGGGTTCGTCCCGCATAACGGCCGGCCGGTGGGCGAGTTGATCGCCCAGAACCAATCCGAGCCGGGACCGAGTCATTGGGGCAGTCATCGGAGAGCGCCCGCCATCAGATGGCGGCAGCCATCAGGGCGGGGCCGGCTTTAGAGGCTGCTCTGTGGCTTCTCACGTCGGCATCGATCAGAGCAATATTTCACCTCGTCCCAATTTTTGGCCCAGTTACGCCGCCAGGTCATGGGTTTTTTGCAGGTCTGACAGGGCTTTGACGGAAGGCTGGCTTTGTTGCCGCGGTACCCGTCCCGCTCAGGCGGCATGCGCCCTGCGCCAGTCGGCGAGTGCCTGCGAGAGGTCGTCGAGCTCAACCGTGACGTCGACGCCGGCCGGCGCGCGGCGAAGCAGCGCCGAACATCGCCCACCTGCCCAAATTCGAACTGCGGCGGGCACCTTTTGACGCAGCTCTGAGAGACCCTCTGCGACCGCTGTGGGATTCATGTTCTGCGAGAAAGAGAGCGCGATGATGTCGATAGACTGAGACTGGGCCGCGAGTGCAATATCGAGGATTGGCGTCTGAACCCCAAGGCTGACGCATCGGCACCCCTCGAGCGCGAGTAGCGCCTCGACCATCAGCAGACCCATGCCGTGCGGCTCACCTGGAAATGTTGTGAGCAGCACCTTAGGGCGCCGCGGAGAATGCGGAATGGTGCTGATTGCGTTGCGCAGGATGACCTGCATCGACTCTGTAAAAAGATGTTCTTCGTAGATCTCGAGTTGCCCGCGGGACCAGCTCTCGCCCACGCGCTGGGTCAAGGGAGCGACGACTTCGGTAACAAAAGGTGCAAGGCCCATGCGCAGCACGCGCTGGCCGAGCTCGCGCCGGAGCTCATCGACCTGATGCTTGCGAATGAGCACCATAAGGCTGTCGAGGTCGGCGGCCTGCTCCTTGGACTCGCGCCCTGCGGCGCTTGGCAGGCGATCTGCCAGAGCTTGGAGCTCTTCCTGCGTGAGGGCCATGATCTTTCCCGGCCGATGACCGGCATCCATCAAGCGCCGAATCGCTCGCAATCGATCGACCTGATCCATTGGATAAATGCGCTCGCCAAACTGATCCCGCTGGGGGATTGGAAACCCATAGCGTCGCTCCCACACACGGAGGGTGTCCTTGGACAAGCCGGTGTCTCGCTCGACAGCGGCGATGCTCAGAAAGACGGGAGGTTTGACCGCTTGGTCCATGTGGCTCAGAAATAACCTTATTTTGTCATAGACAAATGTTTGACGAGGCAGGATGCTGTGCTTAGTATAAGAGTCATTCGCCCTGTTGACTAGGACAAAACCCTTTTCTGACTAAGACCATGTCAACCAACACATCTGCTTCCCCCTTTTTTTTCACGCGTCACCACCGCGGGCTCTGGCTTGGACTGTTGGGCCTCATGGCACTTATGGTCTGGTGGCCAGCGCTAGCCGTTCCTGCACCCCCTCCCGGCAAAGCACCTTGCACCGTGCAGATGCGGGCTGAGTCGGAGCTCATTCGTCTGCACCGAGAATCGACCCTGACGGGCATGGCGCTTGTCACCGCCCAACCCGACGCAGGTCAACCCAACACAAGACCCAACGCCCCATGAAAAATCCATGCCTTCGCCCCAGTCGCACACTCAAAATAAAAAATTGTTTGCGCTCACTTACATTGGGGCTCTCGAGTCTGGCAATGATCATAGCCCTCAATGCCGCAAGCATCCCTTCGGCTGCTGCATCCGCATCAGCTGCTGGCATATGCCCGAGCCTCCTGAATCAGTCGTTTCCGAAACTCCAAGACGACTCTGCCCAGTCACTCTGCCAATATGCGGGTAAAGTGGTGCTCGTCGTCAACACGGCGAGCTATTGCGGGTTTACCAGTCAGTACGACGGGCTCGAAAAACTCTACAGCCAGCACAAGGACCAAGGCCTCGTGGTGCTGGGCTTCCCCTCCAACGATTTCAGCCAAGAGCCAGGCACCAACCAGGAGATCGCTGCCTTCTGCACCAACACCTTCGCGGTCAAGTTTCCGATGTTTGCCAAAACCAACGTCAAAGGCCCCAAAGCAAATCCCCTCTTCGCGGAGCTCTCTCGCCTTGCGGAACCTCCGGGCTGGAATTTTCACAAGTACCTGATTGGTCGAGATGGGCGTCTTGTCGGAAGTTATTCGAGCATGGTGGGCCCCCAAAGCCGAAGCCTGCGGCGAGACCTCGACAAAGCACTCGCCGCCCCTGCGGCCATCAAGTAACTCATTGAGCAAAGGACGTCCCACATGAACGCACCCGAGAAATTTGCCCCCGCTGCCCTGCCCGACATCCAGTCTTCCGTCGACCAACGCCGCCTGCCCATTCAGCGCGTGGGCATCAAGGCCATGCGGCACCCTGTCCACGTCGCGACCCCAATTGGCCCGCAGCCGACGGTTGCCATGGTCGACATGATGGTCTCGCTCCCAGCTGAGGCCAAAGGCACCCACATGTCGCGATTTATTGAAGTCTTCCAATCCCACGAACTGCCGCTGAGCCTGCACTCCATGGAATCCATGATGCAAGCCATGCTCGCGCGGCTGGAGGCCGCTGACGGATACATTCGGGTCAGCGCCCCGTACTTCGTGCGGAAAACAGCACCCGTCTCGGGTGTGGCCTCACTCATGGACTATGAAGTTACCTGGGAAGCCCAGCATCAAGGCGGCAAAACCCAGGTCTCCCTCGAGGTCGTCGTTCCGGTCACAAGCTTGTGCCCCTGCTCGAAGAACATCTCAGACTACGGCGCCCACAACCAGCGGTCTCATGTGACGCTGAGCGTCGATCTCTCCGAGCCCAAGGCGCCCGAGTGGCTCATCGGCATTGCAGAGGCAGCGGCCTCATGTGAACTCTGGGGGCTGCTCAAACGCCCTGACGAGAAATACGTCACCGAGCGGGCCTATGACAATCCCAAATTCGTGGAAGACCTGGTGCGCGACGTTGCCACCGCGCTGCAGCAGGACCCTTCGGTACTCGGATTCTCTGTTGCATCTGAGAACTTTGAGTCCATCCACAACCACTCGGCCTACGCTCGCATCGATCACGGCACCCGCAACCCCGGACACTGAGCATGCATAAACCCCATGTGGTGATCGTGGGCAGCGGCATTTCCGGGCTCTCTGCCGCATGGCATCTCCGCGAGACCGCACGCGTAACCGTGCTTGAGTCGCAGGGGCGACTCGGCGGCCACACCCACACCCGAGTCATCACCCTCGACGGCCGTGAGGGTCCTGTGGACACCGGATTCATCGTCTTTAACGACCGAACCTATCCAGAGCTTTTGGGTTGGTTTAGCGCCCTGCAGGTGCCGAGTCACCCGGCCGATATGTCGCTGAGCGTCTCTGCCAACCAGTCGCGCATCGAATGGTGTGGCAAAAACCTGCGCACCGTGTTTGCCCAGCCCAAAAACCTTGTTTCGGGTCGGTTCTGGCGCATGCTCTCTGACATTCTCACCTTCAATCGTGAGGCCACGGCGTTGCTTCACCGCACCGAGCTTGGCCACGGAGACACCCGTAGCTTGGGAGAGGTCCTAGACACGCTGCGCCTGAGCCCAGATTTCGAATCCCTGTATTTGCTGCCCATGGCTGGGGCCATCTGGTCGTGTCCGCTCGAGCAAATGCGCGCAATGCCGTTTGCAAGCTTCGCTCGGTTCTGCGTCAATCATGGTCTGCTGCAGATCTTCAATCGGCCCCAGTGGCGCAGCGTGCGCGGCGGCAGCAACACCTACATTCAACGGCTGCAATCCTGTCTGCGCGAGGAATCCGCACCGGTGGAGTTCAAAACCCACCATGAAGTGGCCTCCATCGCACCTGCGCTGGCCCACCGAGGGCCGGTGGTCTACGGACACGATCACCTGCGAAATACAACCTTTTCGCTCGAAGCCGACGCGGTCATTCTGGCCGGACACACAGACCAATCCGCCCGCGTGCTTGCCGAGCATGCCCACCCTGCGCAGCCCTGGCTTGCCCAGTTCGAATACCAGGCAAACACGGCGTACTTGCACACCGATTGCAGCCTGATGCCAACGCGCAAGGCAGCTTGGGCCGCGTGGAATGTGCGAGCCGACGCACCCGGAGAACAGGTATCGGTCACCTACTGGATGAACCAGCTCCAGGACCTGGCCTTTGAACGACCGGTTTTGGTGAGTCTTAACCCCAATCGTCCCCCCGACCCCTCATCTGTCCTCGAGACCATTGAGTACAGCCACCCCGTCTTTGACCGTGCTGCTCAGGACAGCGTAAACGCTCTTCAAGGACTTCAAGGTGAGGGAGCCATCTGGCTCGCAGGTGCTTGGATGGGCTACGGCTTTCATGAAGATGGTTTTCGCTCTGGTCGCGTGGCAGCCCAAGGCCTCATGCACTGGCTTGAACGCCCTGTCGCACGCCATGCCGCCTGATCCTGCGCATAGCCCGAGCCTGTTTGAGGGGAGAGTCCGCCATGCGCGCATCGGTGCGCACGCACATGCCTTTGAAGCCCGTAGCCTCATCGCGCAGATTCCCCTTCGCGCAACGCAAACCGCCCAATGGAGGGGGGGATTGGGCTTTGGCCTAAACCGCCCGGCCCTCATCAATGTTCAGGATCGAGACCATGGCAATGGAATGCCGTTGCTCGACTGGGCCGAGCAGCAGCTTCGAGCGCATGGCATTGACCCTGGTGATGGTGAGATCTGGCTCTGCTGTCTGCCTCGACTCACCGGTTTCGCCTTTAAGCCCGTGAGCTTCTGGATCTGCTGTCGAGCGGATGGCTCTCCCCAGGCCATCATCGCCGAGGTGAACAACACCTTCGGTGACCGGCATGTCTACCTGCTCGAGACCCCTGAGGGCTATCGAAACGGTCAGACCCTCAGCTGTGAGAAGACCTTTTATGTTTCTCCGTTCTGTGAGGCCCGAGGCGAGTACCGGTTTCGATTCTTTCACTCCGCTCAGCCCGCGCGCCCGTTTCTTGCCCGTATCGACTATTTCTTAGATGGGGCACATGTCCTTGCAACCAGCATCAGCGGCAAATCTCAACTTCTGACCCAACGAGGCGCGTTCTATTTATGGCTACGACAACCCCTAGCAAGTCTTGCGGTTCTCCTGAACATTCACTGGCAAGCGCTGCTGCTCTGGCGCAAGGGGCTGCGGCTGGTCCCCAGACCGAGTCGGGTGTAGGCGCATGGTCGATTCCTAGCCCCCGTGCAAAGCCGGGTTTTATCGCACGCCGGGTGCTCAAGCTGCTCTCCCAGATCAACCTCGGAGAGCTCAAGCTCAAATGCCCCGACGGCTCCACGATGCACTTCGGTCGGCCCGACGCAGCACTTGGCCTGCAGGAGCTCTGGATCCGAGACTGGGATGTCCTGCGCCAGGCGGGCACGAAGGGGGACATCGGATTTGGTGAGGCGTATATGCAAGGCGCTTGGTCCACCCCAAATCTGCCCGGACTGCTGCGGCTCTTAGTGAAAAACCGTTCGGCCATTCAAGCAGCGATTTCAGGCAACCCATTGCTGCTCGTGCTAGACCGACTTAGCCACATGCTGCGAGCGAACTCGCTGGCCCAGGCCAAGCGAAACATCGAGGCGCATTACGACCTTGGCAACGACTTCTACCAGCTCTGGCTCGATCCCACCATGACTTATTCAAGCGCGCTCTTTGACCAAAAAGGCGCGTGGGGTCAGGCCGTCGACCTTCAAGCCGCTCAGATCCGCAAAATGGACCGCGTGCTTGAAGAGCTGGGGCCACTGCGGGCCAACAGCAAGACCCTTGAAATTGGCTGTGGCTGGGGAGGCCTTGCGCTTCACCGGCTTCAGACAGCACCCGGCGAGCATGTTGGCATTACGCTCTCGCGTGAGCAGCGCAGCTGGGCGCTTGAACGCCTGTCGGCAGAGGGCCTCGCCGATCGCGCTGAAATTGCGCTGACCGACTACCGAGAAGTGCAAGGGCAGTTCGATGGCATCGTCTCAGTAGAGATGATCGAGGCCGTCGGTGAAGACTACTGGCCCATTTACTTTCAGACCCTCCGAGACCGGCTCAAACCCGGCGGCAGGGCCGTGATTCAAGCCATCGTGATTGATGAGTCCCTCTTTGACGACTACCGCAGCGGCACGGACTTCATTCAGAAGTACATCTTCCCAGGTGGCATGCTCATGAGCCCAGCCCACCTTGAGCGCCATGCCCGAGCCAAGGGCCTGCGCATTCGAAACTCATTTAGCTTTGGGCAAGACTACGGTCGCACTCTGCGCGAGTGGCTCGTGCGCTTCGATGCGCACCGAGAGGCCATTCGCTCCTTGCGGTTTGAAGAGCGATTCATCGCGATGTGGCGCTTCTATCTCGCCTACTGTGAGGCGGGTTTTTACAGCGGCGACTTAGATGTCCTTCAGGTCACTCTTGAGCATGATTTGGCTCATAGCTAAGCCTGCGACACCGCAATTGGGGCCCTCGCGACGCGCAGTGCTGAGCTGGGCAGGTCATGCGACTGTCCTCATGATCATGGCCAGCGTCACGCGCTCCGGTTTTGCCTCAAGCCCAATGGATCAACAGATCCGGACCCTCGGGCTTCAACTGGTCGGACGCGCGGACTTGCGCTTTTTTGGGCTCAAGGTCTATGAGGCTAGCCTCTGGGCACCCGCTCAAGCCGACGAAGCAACGCTGCTCAACGGGCCCTTTGCACTGGAGTTGCATTACAACCTTCGGTTCAAGGGTGGAGATATTGCGCGACGCAGCGTTGAGGAAATTGAGGGTCTTGGTCTCATGGACCGCTCGCAGCGTGACAAACGACTTCGCGAACTCACAGCACTCTTTCCCACAGTTGAGTCGGGAGATCGGCTCACCGGGGTGTATCTGCCCAAGGTACCAAGCCCTTTCTATCTGAACGGAAAACCCATCGGTGAGATTCGTGACCCAGAGTTTGCTCAGGTGTTTTTTCGGATCTGGCTCGATGCCAAGACCAGCGAGCCCCGGCTGCGTCAAGCTCTGCTTGCACCACTCTTAAAACGTGCCTCGTGAATGCTCCCGCGCAAGCGCCTGACACCCCCACATCAGCAGCAGTCTTGCGCTACGGCCTTGTCGGCCTCCCGCTTGCGGGTGCCGCGCTACCGCTTTATCTCCTAACCCCCCAGCTCTATGCAGCGGGCCTGGGCCTTCCACTGGCCTGGGTCGGTGCGGCCTTGATGGCGAGCCGCTTGGTCGACGCCTTCATCGATCCACTGCTTGGGCAGTGGATCGATCGCACCCCTGGGCAACGCTTTCAACGCTGGATCCTGCCCGCCCTGCTCCTGCTGAGCTTGGGACTGGCCGCACTTTTTCTGCCTCCAGCCGATGCACTTGGGCAGACAGCACTGCTGGTCTGGATGACTTCAGCTGCAATTATTGTCTCTCTTGCCAACAGCGCAGCCGGCCTCGCGCATCAGGCTTGGCCCGTCGCCTGGGGGCTTGTTGAAGCCCAGCAAGCAAGGCTCGTGTCCGCACGAGAGCTCTTTACCCTTGTGGGTGTCATTCTTGCCTCAATGGCTGCCGCCTTGGGTGCCCCGCTTATCATCGTGGTACTGGTTGGATGCTCAGCCCTCGCGGGCGCGATCAGTGTCCGAGGGCTCCCCGGTCAGGTTCGCCCAAACATGGATTGGGGCCCAACTCGACTCTCCCTCTTGCGTGGCCTATCTGCCCTCGACTCGAGGGGGAGGGCGACCTTTCTCTGCCTTTCGCTCAATGCACTGGCCAACGCCATCCCAGCAACTCTCTTTCTCTTTTTTGTCTCCGATGGGCTTGGGCTGAGCCAGACAGCCTCAGCTGGTCTCCTGGCCCTCTACTTCGTTTGCGCACTCGCGGCAATACCGCTTTGGAATCGTGCAATTCAACGCGGCCTCTCTGCGCAGAGAGCCTGGGTTCTGGCGCTCTCGGGCTCGATCCTTCTGTTTCTCTGCGTGCCTTGGCTTGATCCCTCGTGGGCTTGGCTGTTCGTACTGGTCTGCGTTGGGACAGGGCTCTGCCTCGGCGCGGAACTCATCGCCCCCGCCCTCTTGATCAGCCAGAGCCTCACACGCGTCGGGCTCTCTGAGACCCGCAATGGAGAGTTTTTTGGCCTGTGGAACCTGCTCGCCAAGCTCGCGCTCGCCCTGGCCGCTGGCGGGGCGTTACCGCTGCTTGACCTGGTTGGCTATACCCCCGGACGCATGCCGGCACCTTTTGCACTGGGCCTAGTCTATGCAGGAATTCCGTGTGTTTTGAAACTTGCCGCCCTAACCACCTACCTCAGCCTGGAGAAACGCCATGTCCCCCTCAGCCCGTCTCATCACTAAATACCGTCACGGGCTCACCCATGGGCTCCTCATTCTTGCGCTCAGTCTGGGACTCCTCGGGTGCGCTGCCCCCGGTGTTGAGCGCTATCAAGCCCAGCAGCCAGCGCTCGATCTGGCGCGCTACTTCCAAGGCCAGACCAAGGGCTGGGGTATGGTCCAGGACTGGAAAGGTGAGGTCACTCGGCGCTTTGTTGTCACCATTGACGGACGCTTCGAGGGCGACCAGGGTGTACTCGATGAGTCCTTTGTCTGGAGCGATGGGGAAAAACAAAAGCGCATCTGGCGCCTCAAACGCGTGGGACCCGGCCTCTGGTCTGGTACGGCCGACGATGTTGTCGGGGAGGCCCGTGGCGAGATTCGCGGCAATGCCCTGCGCTGGCAATACACACTGGCCGTGCCTATCGACGGTCGCTCTGTTGAGCTCCAATTCGACGACTGGATGCACCTCATCGACGAAGAGGTCATGATCAACAAGGCAACCATGACGAAGTTTGGGCTGCCGGTGGGCGAGGTCACCCTAGCCTTTAGACGTCCACAGCCATGAGTTTCTTTAGCCTGCCCTGGTTTCGTCCCCCCAACACGCCCATTCGAGACTGGTCATCCAGAACGGTTTGGGTCGTTGGCGCCTCCACAGGCATTGGTCTGGCCTTGGGTCAGGCGCTGGTGAGACACGGCGCACAGGTCTGTGTCTCATCCCGCCGACTCGATGCGCTCGAAGCAGGCTTTCCAGAATCTGACGTCCTCAAGGTTATTTGCGATATACGCGAGCCGGGTGCGGTTCGCCATGCGCTCGCACAACAGTCCGCCCGGTCTCGGCTGCCCGATGTGGTCTTTTGGGTTGCCGGGGACTACAAACCCCTTCACAGTGCGCAGTTCGATCCAGTGGTCGCCAGAGACCTCATCGAGACCAATCTCAATGCGGCCTTCGACGGCCTGAGCGCACTGGGTGAGGCCTGGGGCCTCGGCAATGCCAGATCTGGCTCACCCTCGGGGCCACCAAGGCATCTCTGCTGGTTCGGCAGCGTGGCTGCTTACCGGGGCCTGCCACAGGCTCTGGCCTACAGCGCCAGCAAGGCAGGGCTCATGGCCATGGCCGAGACCAGCCATGTCGAGCTCAAGCCCCTCGGTGTAGACGTGTCCATCGTCAGTCCTGGCTTTGTGCAAACACGCCTGACTGACCAGAACACCTTCGAGATGCCCGCCCTGCTCACCACGGACCAGGCGGCGCAAGAGACGCTTGCAGGCTTAGCCACGGGCGCTTTTGAAATTCACTTTCCCAAGCGATTCACCCTCGGGCTCAAGCTGCTTCGAATCCTTCCACACCGCATCGCCCTGGCGCTACTCGCGCGCACGCGTCCACAGTGATCACAGATCAAGACCGGCCCATCCCACAGGCCCCATGCGAACAAAAAGACCTCTGGTGGTCCTCGTTCAAGGCTTGTGTCGAGCAGCTCAGCCTCGTGCAGCTGCCCGTGCTCGGCCAGTTCTATGCGGCCGATGCCGAGTTTCGGGATCCTTTCCATACCGTCTTCGGTCGAGAAGCCATTCTGCGCAGCTACGCAGCCATGTTCAATGGACTGCACGCCCCGCGCTTTGAGTCCCTGGCCTTGGCCACGACCGCATCACATGAGACGGTTGCTGTGCGCTGGGTTTTTTGCTTTCAGCTCAAGGCCCATACAGCCCTCATTCAGATCCCCGGGACCAGCTGGCTCACCCTCAATCAGGCTCAAGAAATTACGCTGCATGAGGACCACTGGGACGCCAGCGCCCTTCTGGCGGCTTTTCCTTTGGTGGGTGGCCTCACACGACTGACCAAGAAACTCATTGCCAAGCAGGCCCAATCCCACTGAAACTTGTGCGTTATGTCATCGATCCGTCTCAAATTCTCCATACAATCGAAAAATGAGATCCATATCCGCCGACCAGATGCTCTACCCCGAGCTGTTTCGTGCTTTTGAGCGTGTGCGCTGGGATTTAGAGAAAGATATTGATTGGGCGCGGTTTGAGCCCTCGCAGCTCTCGGACGAGCAGGCCCAGACCATCAAAATGAATGCCATCACGGAATGGGCCGCGCTGCCCGCCACAGAAATGTTCCTGCGCGACAATCGCGCCGACAGTGATTTCTGTGCCTTTATGTCCGTTTGGTTTTACGAAGAGCAAAAGCATAGCCTCGTGCTAATGGAGTACCTGCGTCGTTTCGCGCCACAGCACCTGCCGACCGAGGCCGAACTGCATGCGGTGCGCTTCGAGTTCGATCCTGCACCCGCACTTGAGACCCTCATGCTGCATTTCTGCGGCGAGATTCGGCTCAATCATTGGTACCGATGCGCGGCGCAATGGCACACCGAGCCGGTCATCAAACAAATCTACGAGACCATCGCCAAAGACGAAGCTCGGCATGGGGGCGCTTACCTGCGTTACATGAAAAAAGCCCTGGCCACGATGGGCGATTCGGCTCGCGCTGCCTTTGCAAAGATTGGCGTCCTCATGGCCAGTGCGGGGCGCACCCAAAAGGCTTTGCACCCAACGAACTTACATGTCAACGAGACGCTCTTTCCGAACGACACCGTGCAGAGCCGACTGCCCGAGCCCGGCTGGCTGGAGACCTGGCTCGACAGACAGATTCAGTTCGACTCAGACTGGGAGAAAAAGGTCTCCGAGCGCATTCTGCACAACCTCAGCCTGCTCTTTGACCGCAGCTTTGGCAATGTGCAGGAGCTCAACCGCTTTCGCAAAGAGCTCAACGCCTCACTGCAAGCCGCTGCATAGGGCCGGCCCAGCCAACGCACTGTGGATTTTCTCGCCAAGAGCCTCGACGCGGCGCTCTGGCACGGGCCAGATGGGCCAAGGCTTGGGCCCCTCGCCCAAGCCGAGATCGATGCCCTACCGAGGCCCTTGGTGTTTACCAATGGGGTCTACGACCTCTTACATCCCGGTCATGTTCAGCTGCTCGCCCAGGCCCGAGGGCTCGGTGCGAGCCTCGTGCTTGCGCTCAACAGCGATGCCTCGGTCCGGACCCTGCAGAAGGGGACGGATCGCCCTATGTGCCCCTTATCGGACCGAATGGCAGTAGCCGGCGCACTCAAGAGCGTGGACCGGGTGACCTGGTTCGAGTCCCCGACACCACTCGACCTCATCCTCGCGGTGCGGCCAGACATCCTTGTGAAGGGCGGAGACTGGCCCATCGACGAGATTGTCGGAGCCAGAGAGGTTCAGGGTTGGGGGGGCCATGTGCACTCCATCCCTTTTGCGCTCAACCGCTCAACGACCCAGTTGATTGAGAAGATTCGAGTGTCAGCGCAGCCTCGAGACCCGCAAAAATGAGTGGTACCTGCACGCAGGGCCACTGACCGCTCCAGGGACTCTGATCAAGCGCAGCGAGCCACCATGAGGCATTGCCGCCATGCACCCAGAGCCCATCGAGGGCGCCGCAACGCTCGAGCCACAGCAAGGATCCGAGCTGAGAGGCCATAAGCCCCTCAGACACCGCGCGACGCGTTGACCCTAGACTCGGAGTGCTCGCGAGACTCAATGCGGCCTGTTCCAGCGCGGGTCTGAGCGCCGGGGCAGCGTGGCCCAACGCCTGCACGCTGCAATAGAGTCCCGGCTGAATCTGTCCGTGGCTGAGCGTGCAATGCCACGCGGTTCCGTCCCAATGCGCAGACACGCGATCCACGACCGTCGCGGTCCCAGCGGAGACCAATGCGCACGAAAACTGCCCCTTGCGGCGCATCGATTCGGCATGCGACCCATGACCGACTTGGGCAACAAAGCCCAGAGCCGCCGCCCACCGATCCCGGCCAAGCTCCTCTAGCTGGACATAATCTGTCGTCAGTCGCCACTCCACGCCGTCAATCTGCAGGCGAACCACGGGCGTGACTCTAAGCTGACGGGCACCCGCGACAGAACAGAATGCCTGCAGCGCGGCCCATGCCTTTGCGGAATGACCCGCCGGAGCCACACTGCAGATCATGCCAATCGGATTTCGTGTGGGTAAACCCAGTTCGACCAAGGCCTGCTGCCAGTCATCCAAGAGCGCCTGAGGGTCAAACTGATCCCAAGGGACGCTCGCCTCCCGGTGTACGTCTGAGTCAACCATGCGCCACTTCAAGCGGGTGTTTCCGCAATCGACCAAAAGCTTCATGCCTGCCCACCTTGCGGCCGAGCGCTCGCCTCGCCGATCGCGACGTGTTGAGTCTCACCCTGCGGGCTTAGCAAGGCGAGCCAGCCTCTCTCGTCAATGCCTTGGGCCACACCCTGCGCCAAGGTCGCGCCCGTGATGGGGTGAAGGAGCTGAACTGGCTTGCCACGCAGCCAGTCTCTCGCTGCAAACTCCAGGCCCCAGTCACGCACCGGTTCTACCTCCGCGGCGAGCGGCTCCATGGCCACGGCCATGGCCTGCACCAGCGCAAGCGCAAGCGGCTCATCCACCCGCAGGTGGCTTCTCTCAAGCAGGCCACTCGCCAAGAAGCCTCTCGGAGGTTCGTGCCAGCGAAGGTTTAGACCAATGCCAGCAATCAACCAGGTGACGGGCCCGCAGCGGACCTGCGTGACCAGCACACCGCCGCACTTTCTGTCTTCGAAATAGAGGTCATTGGGCCATTTGATCGAGATCACACGCTCGGGCAGGGCCAGCGCGCGCTCCAGCGCGCTTGAAATGAGGGCACTCACGCGGATTGGCCACGGGGCCGTGGCACCTGCATTCGCAGCCGCACGCGGCAATGGCCACGCGAGGCTGCACGCCAGTGCCTCGCCCGCATGGACCCAATAACGGCCGTGCTGTCCCACGCCAGCGCGCTGCTCCAGACTGAATAGACCAAAAGCCTGCTGCGCAGCTCCGCCCGACGGATCCAGCAGTCGATCTCTCACACATTGTTGGGTAGATGCCACAGCACCCACATTCTCAAATGGCCACATCACTTGGCATCATAGCGTCATGGCTCGGCTGAAATCCCACTCCGCCCACGAAGATCGACGCTTTGTCCTGCGCATGCTCGCAGGCGTGTGGTGTCTGATCCTCATGAGCTTGAGTCTCTACCCTTTTGAGGGCTGGCGTTGGCCGAGCCCCGCGCCATGGGAATTTCTCATTCAGCCACTGCCGCGGTATCGCACACCCTTTGACCTCTGGACCAACCTGCTGGCGTATGTGCCTCTGGGGTTTCTGATCGCTGGCGCGCGCCCCCTTCGCAGCAGAACCTGGGTCTCCATGCTCATGGCGATCCTGCTGGCCACCTTGCTCTCCCTGAGCATGGAAATGGCTCAAACCCTGCTCCCGACGCGTCGCGCACAATGGCTCGACACCCTGGCAAACCTCTCGGGCAGCGGACTTGGGGCATTGCTCTGGCATGGGTTGTTCGGTCGGCTTAGGGCGCTACCCGTGAGCTCCAACCCCCAAGGGCTCCCCGCGGCGCCATCTTGGTACCGTCTAGGCCCGCTCTTGGGCCTGCTTTCGATCTGGACCTTTGCCCAGGCCAGCCCCATGCCAATCTGGCTCTCGATGGGGCTCAGCCCGCTCTGGGGATTCGGGCCATGGCTCCTAGTGGCAAACGAGTCGGCTGGGCATATCTTGCTCGAGGCCCTCTCCGTGGGATGGTCCCTGGCGGGACTCTTCCTGCTCGTTATCTGCACGGTCTCACCGCACGAGTCACGCTGGGGTCGTTGGCTCCAGCAACATCCCGCTGGGGCCATTGCCGCCACCCTTCTGGCCGCAATCGCGCTCAGACTCACTTGGGTGCTCTTGCTGGGGCCTAACCCCGGTGAGATCCTGCTGGTCTGGATGACACCCGGGGTTCAGGCTGGCCTCGTGCTCGCGGGACTGATCTCTGCTTCCGTGATTGCCCTCGGAACGCTCTCGCGCATCCTTTTGCTCATGACCCTCGTCCTGCTCTCCTTTATCCTCAGCCAGGCCGTGACGCTTCTGGGCCCCTTGGCACAGGGGCTCTGGGCGAGCGGGCCTTGGTTCAACCTGCGGGGCCTCGCTCAAACGAGTGCAGCGCTTTGGCCCCTCTTGACACTGGGTTGGGCTGCCGTCTTGCTCTTGCACAGTCATAATCGACGTCTATGAGTTACTTCTCTCACCATGTTTTTTTCTGTACCAATCTGCGCGAGCCGCCCACACAGTCCTGCGAGCAATGCGGTGCGAGTCAACTCGCGGATTACGCCAAGCAACGCATCAAGTCTCTGCGGCTCAATGGCGCGGGCAAGATTCGCATCAACCGCGCGGGCTGTCTTGACCGGTGCGACCTAGGTCCCGTCCTGGTGGTCTATCCAGAGGCGATCTGGTACACCGCGCTGGATCAGGCCGATATCGATGAAATCATCCAATCACACCTCATCGGGGGAAAGCCCGTCACCCGACTCATGCTCGAGCCTGAAATCGAGCCTCCCGAGGCGCCTTGAACCCCAAGACCCTTCGGCGGCTCATTCCAGGCCCAGCAGGACAGATTGAGATCGCCATTGACCTGCCGACCACCACCGGGGCGCTCGGAGGCCAGCCGATCGGCTACGGAGTCGTTGCGCATCCTCATCCACTTTTTGGCGGCAATCTCGACAACAAGGTGGTACAGACCGTTTGCAGAGCCTTCTTACAGCGCGAGATGATCTGTATTCGGCCTCACTTTCGTGGCGTCGGTCAAAGTGAAGGAGAACATGACCATGGCCAGGGCGAGGTCCTCGACCTCTATGCCGTCTGGGAATGGGCAGAGCATCAGCTCAAGGACACGATCAACTGCCCCTTTGGGCAGAAGCGTTGGGCAGCAGGCTTCTCCTTTGGTGCGTCCATGACCACCCATGTGCTTGCCGGATGGGCGACGCATTTCGCACAAAGTCCGCTACTCCCGCATGCACCCAGCCGTGCCGTGCTCGTGGGTCTGCCTACGGAGCGGTTCCATCCGGCCCCACTCGATGCGCGCTGCCGGCTGATTCACGGCGAAAAGGACGAAGTCTGCGCATTAGAAGGCGCTCTGCGACATGCGCAGGCTGCTGGGCGTTGGGTGGCAACACTGCCTGGCGCGGGTCACTTTTTTCACGGCCAGCTGCAGACGCTGCGTGCAATGACAGAAGAGGCCCTCGCCGATGCCTAGTCGCAGCATTGGGTTGGCGCTGGCCTTGGCCGCGCTGCTGCTGGGCCTCATCCCTGCTGACATGGCGCGTGCGGGGGGTTGGCCTCAGCCGCCGGCCCTGGCCTCGCCAAGCTTTATGCTCATCGACCTCACCACAGGCCAATCACTCACGGGGCGCCAGGAGGACATGGCCGTGAGCCCCGCCGGCCTGACCCTGCTCATGACTGCATATCTGGGGTTTCAAGCCGTTCGCGAGCGCCGATTGAGCGGGCGTCAGGTCCTTACACCGCCACCAGAGTCAGAAATCCCGCCGGGGCCGCGCATGTTTCTGGGGCCCGAAGGTGCATCGGTCCAAGACCTGCTTACGGGCGTGCTGGTGATCGGGGCACAAGACGCCGCACTCACCCTTGCCCTTGGCATTGCCGAGTCAGAGGCCCAGTTTGTGCAGACGATGAACCAGGCCGCCGCCCGCGTGGGCATGGCCAACACCCGATTTGTTAACGCCACGGGGGCGCCGAACCCTGATGCCCAGACCACAGCCAGAGACATGGCCTTACTCGCAGCCCAGCTGCACAAGGAATTCCCCGAGGCCTTCGAAAAAAGCCAGCTGCGCAGCCTGCGCTTTAACGGCATCCTGCAGACCAACAAGAACCGGCTGCTCTGGCTCGATCGGTCTGTTGACGGGCTCTTTGCAACCGACTTTGCTGGCCGCTCGTCCGGCCTGGTAACCACCAATCGGCCCCAGCCACTCGGGCCCATTGAACGCTCACAGCGTAAGCTGCTTGTGGTGCTGCTTGAAGCGCCCACTGCAGATCAGCGGTCACAAGAGACACTCAAATTACTCAATTTTGGATACCAACAGTTCGACCTCGTCCGCCTCTTTAGCGTGAGCCATCAGCCGCTCTCTCTCCCGGTCTATAAAGGGGTAACCAAGGCCCTCAAGGCGTCTTTCCGACAGGACGTAAAGGTCGCCGTGCCTCGTGGTCTTGCCAATCAGATCCGGCTTGAGCTCCAGCATCCGAAGGGCCTCGTCGCCCCGATTACCGCCGGCCAGCCCGTTGGAATCCTTCGAGTTTGGCTTGGTGACCTCGAGATCCATCGTGTCGAGGTGATTGCGGCAGAATCGGTCAAACCAGCTGGCCTCTTGGGCCGCGCCATCGATAGCCTGGCACTGCTTTGGCAGGCGCATGGGCCCCAGTCGACTCCCTTGACTCCCTGAAAACGCACTCACTATGTCTCTCTCTGATCTGCTCGACACACACGCCCAAGACCCGCTGGCGTCCATGGATGCCCCAGCCTTCCTGAATGGCCGCTGGTGCCGGCTCCAAGACGCTCAGGTCTCCGTGCTTGATCGGGGATTTGTCTTTGGTGACGGCATTTATGAGGTGGTCCCTGTGTATGGCCGAAATCCTCTGGACTGGTCCCTGCACCGCGCTCGCCTGCTGCGCAGCCTGGAAGCGGTCCAGATCCACACGCCGCTCGCACCCCAGGACTGGGACAACCTGGTACACGCACTCATCGCGGCAGAGCCTGCCCAAGACCAGTTCATCTACTGCCAGGTCACCCGAGGCGTTGCCAGACGCGACCACGCCTTTCCACGGCCCAGTCCAAGCCCAACCATCTTTGCGACCACCAGCCCACTCAAGCGCCCCGACGAGCGCACCAGAGCCCAAGGCGTTCGAGCACTTACCCTGCCGGACCAGCGGTGGCTGCGTTGTGACATCAAGTCCATCGCGCTCCTGGCCAATGTACTAGCACGAGAGCAAGCCGTGGCCGCAGGGGCCCAGGAGGCCATCCTGCTGCGTGATGGCATCCTGACCGAGGGGGCGGCGTCAAATATCTGGGTGGTACGTGACGGCGTAATCCTCGCACCTAAGCCCTCGGGCCAACTCCTGGAGGGCATTCGTCGTGCAACCCTGCCGCGCTTGGCCGAGGCACTGGGCGTTGCCGTGCATTGGGTCGATGTCTCCGAACAAGCGCTACTTGAAGCCGATGAACTGCTCATGACCTCCGCCACCAAAGAGATTCTTGCGATCACAGCGCTCAATGGTCAGCCCGTGGGCACCGCAAAACCGGGCCCTGTGTATGAGGCCCTCCGGCAGGCCTACGACCAGCGCATTGAAGCCTGTATTCGCGGCGACACAGGAGGTGAAATATCCCCATGACCTCCCAAGAGACCCTATTTGAGTTTCCGTGTGCCTTTCCCATCAAAATCATGGGTGCACACCGCAGCGACTTTGAGTCGGAGATTCTCAAGGCACTCACCCCCTACCTCGGCCGCCTGCCAGCCCATCAGGTCGAGCAGCGCCTGAGTCGCAACGGACACTACATCAGCCTCACCATCACCTTTGAAGCACAGTCCAAGAATCATATCGATGAGGTCTATCATTGCCTAACGGCACATCCATGGGTCAAGCTGGTCTTCTAGATATCCAGGTGCTTGGCCGTCGAGGCTACCGCGAGACGCTGCTGGAAATGCAGCGGTTCACCGAAACGCGAGACGACCGGGTGCGGGATGCGCTCTGGCTGGTCGAACATCCGCCGGTCTACACTCTCGGACTGGCCACCGACCCCTCACACCTACTCCAGACCGGCAACATTGACGTGGTTCAGACCGATCGGGGCGGACAGGTCACCTACCATGGACCGGGGCAGGTCCTGGCCTATTTGCTGTTGGATCTGCGGCGCGCTGGCCTTCACGTGCGCGAGACCGTCGCGATGCTTGAACAAGCCAGCATCGACCTGCTGCTCAGGCTCGGATGCCCATCCGCCTGTCGCAAGCCTGGCGCCCCTGGTGTGTATGTTCAGGAGCCACACTGGCGCGAGCTCTCCAAGATCGCGGCTGTCGGGCTGCGCATTCGGCGTGGCTGCAGCTTTCACGGCATGAGCCTCAATGTCGATATGGACTTGAGCCCATTTGAAGGTATACATCCCTGCGGAATGCCCGGACTGCGCACGGTGGACCTCGCTACAATCGGGCTGAACCTGAGCTGGCAGCAGGCGGCCGAGCAGCTCGGCCAGTCCATTCAGAACGTATTGCAAAGGTCTATTGCCTCATGACTCAAGACGCCATCGCCCGCAAGCAAAAAGGAGCTGACAAAACCGCCCGAATTCCAATCAAGGTGGTTGCGGCTGAGCCTTTGCCCAAGCCCGACTGGATCCGTGTAAAGGTGGCCTCGCCGAGTTCACGGTTCCTCGACATCAAGCGCATTCTTCGCGAGAACCAGCTGCATACCGTTTGTGAGGAGGCTTCTTGTCCGAATATTGGCGAGTGCTTTGGCAAAGGCACCGCCACGTTCATGATCATGGGAGATCAGTGCACGCGGCGCTGCCCCTTCTGCGATGTCGGCCACGGCAGGCCAGATCCGCTGGATCCCAAAGAGCCAGAAAATCTTGCGAAGACGATTGCTGCGCTTGGGCTTCGTTATGTGGTCATCACCAGTGTCGATCGCGACGATCTGCGTGACGGGGGTGCCCAGCATTTCGTTGACTGCATTCAGGCCGTTCGTGAGGCATCACCCAGCACTCAGATTGAAGTCTTGGTCCCAGATTTTCGAGGCCGACTGGATCGTGCACTCGAGATTCTGACCAAGGCCCCACCCGATGTCATGAACCACAATCTAGAGTCCATTGCGCGACTCTACAAGCAGGTTCGGCCTGGCTCCGATTATCAGCACTCCCTGAGGCTGCTTGAAGCCTTCAAAGACCGGGTGCCCGCGGTTCCGACCAAGAGTGGAATCATGGTGGGACTTGGCGAGACCAACGAAGAGATATTGACCGTCATGGACGACCTGCGTAGCCGCCGCGTGGACATGATCACGATTGGGCAGTACCTCGCACCCTCTCAATCGCATCTTCCAGTGCTGCGCTACGTTACCCCTGACGAATTCAAATGGCTGGAGTCGGAGGCAATGAAACGTGGGTTTGCGCATGCTGCGGTGGGCGCGCTGGTTCGGTCGTCTTATCATGCGGACGAGCAGGCAGCGCTTGCTCAAGCCAACGCTTAAGGTAGTTGAAGTCGGGCACGCCAACGTAGCGCTTGAGCAACTGGCCGTTGGCATCGACAAGAAAGGTGGTCGGCGTGACCCGAATATCGCCAAACCCGCTTGCCCACTCGCCACCCAGGTCGTGAACCACCGGAAATGGAAGATTGCGTTCTTGGACGAAGCGCGAGAGGTATTCAGGCACGTCGTAGGCCATCGCCACGGCCACGACCTCAAATCCACGCCCTGAGAACTGCTGATGCAAGGCGATGAGATCGGGCATTTCTTTGACGCAGGTTACACAGCTCGTGGCCCAAAAGTTCACGAGGTAAGGACGGCCCTTGAGGCCCTCGGTTGAGACAGCCTGGCCTGAGAGCGATGTTCCGCTGACCGCGGGGACCGCAGGCGCCTTGTTCAAAAACCAGATCAACACGGCAACCAACCCCAGGGCTGCGGCCATCGCTACCACGCGCTTGATGGTCATCAAGAATTCCTCACCGCACCTTAGCGCACCGGAATGACCTGCGCGCCTGCTGGAGCTGGGGCTGGGGTGGGCTTGGCCGGTGCAGCTGAGGCGGGCGCCGTCAAAGACTCCGGCGCGCGAGCTGCAGACGATGCGGACTGACCCTTGACCTCAGGCCGCGGCGTACCCGCCTGACTGGCCTGATCCAAGAGCGCGCGCTGGGCCTCAGAAATGATCTCGAAGGCACGCACAACCTTTGCAGTGCCAGGCACACGCGAACTTAAGTCAGCGGCCCGATCGGCCTCAGGTGCGGTGACCAGCCCCATGAGATACACCACACCCGACTCCGTGGTCACCTTGATGGTATTGCCATTGATGAGCTTGTCGTCTAGCAAGGTGGCTTTAACCTTGGTCGTGAGCAGTACATCTCGACCCAAAGTTGTCGTGGAGGCCGGCGCCCCCACCTGAAGTTCGTTGATGACCAGCCGGACATTCTCGATGCCCCCAACAACCTGGCCCACCTGTTGCCTTGTGGCCTCATTGGGGACCCAGCCTGTTATCAGGGCCGTGCGGTTGTAGCTTGTGACCCCAATGGCAACCCCACGATCGCCCTTGAGCCGATCGGGCAGTCGGGCCAGTGCCTTGAGTTCAATCGCCTGGTCCTCCGCTTGAGCACCTGTGGTTCTTCGATCCGTCAAGGACAAGGCCCCCACCACAATGCCGGTCGCAGCCAAGGGGAAGCATGCGGTGAGGCTGGTGCTCAGCAATGAGGCCCCAAGAATGAGGACGAGCGGACGGAGGGCTGCGCGCATAGCAAGATACTCCTAGAGGGTAATGCCCGATTATAGAAGGCCATCTCAGTCAAAGACCTGGCGATGCCAAAACAGTTCTCCGGCCTCGATCGCAATCACGTCGAATCGGCAGGGCTCTTGCCCACTGACGCGCCCCTGGCGCAGAGCCTGAGCCCACCAGCGCTTTGCCGCCTTGCGCAAGCGCCCCTGTTTGCGAGGGTCCACACTGGCCAGTGCGCCTCCAAAGCCCCGTGAAGCCCGCATGCGAACCTCCACAAATACGATCTCGCCTCGATCGCGACACACCAGGTCGAGCTCCCCCGATCTAAAGCTAACGTTCTGATCCAAGAGCGTAAGCCCCTCTGCCCGCAGAAAAGCCAAGGCGTGGCATTCTTGTTCCCTTCCCAGTTGTTGTTTTGGACTCGGCATGCCCGTTCAATCTCCCTCGTCTGCATCAACCCTCAAGCCTGGCTTGTATGTCACCGCAACGCCAATCGGCCGCTTGGAGGATCTCAGTCCACGCGCCAAGGACACGCTCGAACAGGCAGACTGGATCTGTGCAGAGGACAGCAGAGAGACGACAAAACTCTTGCTCGCACTCGGCATCAGGCGTGCGCCACCACGCATGCTGTCTTTGCATGCCCACAATGAGGCACGCCAGATTCCAGAGGTGCTCTCCTTGCTTGGCCAATCGTGTAGCGTGGCACTGGTCTCTGACGCGGGAACACCGGGCATTTCCGATCCAGGGGCCCGTCTGATTCAGGCAGCGTGGGAGGAGGGCTATCGAATCTCGCCCATTCCCGGCGCAAGTGCAGTCATCGCTGCAGCGAGCGTGAGCGGGTTTCTCACGGACGCCGAGCGGCCCCTGACGTTCTGGGGATTCCTGCCCACACGAGAATCTGCTCGCCGCGCCAGATACGCGGCCATGCTGAACCACCCCGGCGTATCGGTCTGCTTTGAAGCACCGCATCGCATCCATGAAAGCCTGGCCACCGCCGAGGCTATGCTGGGTGATCAGTGTGAGCTCATGCTTGCAAGAGAAATGACCAAATCCTTTGAGCGATTTATGCGCGGAAACGCCGCATCCGTTCGTGCACAGCTTGCTGAAGATCTCGCACAGGACGCACACGCTGACCGCGGGGAGATGGTCATGGTGCTCTCACCCCATGTGCAAGCGCCGACTCGGCTCACGCCGTCACTGCACGGCCTGTGGCTGTCTTTGTTACAAGGAAAGCTCTCCAAGCCGCAGGCGGCCAAACTGCTCGCAGAGACCCTGCGTATCTCCCGTGAGGAGGCATATGACCTGATGCTAGAGGCTGGTTTATGACACCTTTTGAATGAGGTGGCTCACCACTTGCAGCGCGCGCTGGTGACTGCCGCCAGCCATCGCCGGCGAAGTGATGTAGAGGCCTTGTACTGTGAACCTGGGGACTCCGTCGACGCGATGGCTGCGCATGAGCTCCGTTCCGCGGGCCATGCGAGCGGCAACCTCAGAGGAGCGCCAAGCGCGACCAAAATCGGCGTCCGAGATGCCCTGCTCCTGAGCCCAGAGCGTCAGCGTTTCGAAGGTCGACATGGGCCGTTGCTTGACGTGTATCGCCTCAAAAACGCTCGGCCCGAGCTTGGACTCAAGGCCCATGAGCTGCAGAGTATAGAAGAGCTGCTGATGCACAGTGCCTCTGAAGGCGACGTGTTCCTTTCGAAACGCAACACGCGCGGGTAGCTTTTGCAGCCACGCCTTCAGGTGAGGCTCTAGAGCAAAGCAATGGCCGCAGGCATACCAAAAAAACTCGATCACTTCCACAGTTCCAGCTTTCTGAATGGGAAGGGCTTGGGGCAAACGCCCGTAGTCAATGCCTTCATCGAATCCCATGGCGGCCTGAACGGGGCTGGTCACCGCGAGCACACACGAGGCCCCCAAAGCCTGGACCAACTTGCGACGATCCTGCGTTTGAGGTGCTGCCCACACGGGGGATTTAAACAAGGGGGGTTTCATTTCCATACGCTCACTCCTCAAGACGCTGTGTATCGATTACTCACTGAGCACCCGCACCACGGTTGACTCGACTCCGTTATCGGAGAGTGCCGCTTTCATTTGATTGAGGGTCTCGAACTGATCAAATGGGCCCACACGGACCCGAAAAACCTCTGACCCCTCTCGCTGGGCACGAGAAATGGTCGCCTCGAACCCCAGAATCGCCAGCCGTGCCTTCATTTGGTCCGCCTCTGAAGCAGACCGAAACGCAGCGACTTGAAGCACATAACGCGTGCCGAGCGGCTCCACGGGTTTATCAGATTTCGTCGGCGTCGCAGATGGCAAGACCTCCGCCCGTGGGGCCTGCTGAGGCTCGGGCTCTGCAGGGCGCTCACTGGCGCGCTCTGGCTCGGCCGCGGGCTCAGTCACGTTGGATGCAGGCGCTGCCTTGCGAAGACCTTTGTCCACCAACGGAAGCGGTGCCTGCGTGATGTAGAGCGCCAGCACCGCGCTCAGAAGACACCCTACGGCAACACCCACCGCAAACGGCACAAGGCCCAACCCACTGCGCGAAGCGACGCGGGCTCGGTTGGAGTGCCTCGAAGCACTCGACTCGCTCGGCGAGGGGGGCGGGTGTGACGGGGTGTTCATATCCGCAATTTACATCCGTTCGGGGGCAGAGACCCCGAGTCGTGCAAGGCCTTGGGCGAGGACACTGGCTGTTGCGGCCACCAACATCAACCGCCCCTCGCGGAGGATTGGGTCTTCAACCAACACCCGCTCTGCGTTATAAAAGCCGTGAAAGTCCGCTGCAAGGTCTCTCAAGTAAAAGGCCACGAGGTGTGGTGCGTGGTCCTCGGTCGCCTGAGCGAGTACCTCAGGGTATGCATCCAAGCGCTGACAAAGTGTGGACTCTCTCAGCGCAGTCAGTCGAAGCCGCGCTTGCATGGACAGCTCCGGCGCTTCTTGCGTCCTTTGCTCACAGTGTTGAAGGGTCTGGCCTGCCTGGCTGAGCACGCTGCAGGCCCGAGCGTGGGCGTATTGGACGTAATACACCGGATTGTCATCGCTCTGCGCCAAGGCCAGATCGAGGTCGAATACAAACTCGGAGTCGGGCTTGCGTGAGACGAGAAAAAACCGCACCGCATCACGACCCCGCTGGGCATCCCACGGCGCATCCGCGTCTTGATCGCTCGCGCCACCGGACCACCGAATCAGATCCCTCAGGGTGACGTAGGAGCCTGCGCGCTTGGAGAGCTTGACCTCCTGACCCCCGCGCATGACCGTGACCATTTTATGCAGAATATAGTCTGGGTATCCCTTCGGAATGGCCTCACCCAGCATCTGCAGGCCCGCTCGCACCCTGGCCACCGTCCCGTGATGGTCTGAGCCTTGGATGTTGATGGCCGAGGAGAACCCCCGCTTGAACTTATCCCAGTGATACGCGACATCTGGCACGAAATAGGTGTAGCCGCCCTCCGACTTGCGCATCACGCGATCTTTGTCGTCGCCATGCTCGGTCGTGCGAAGCCAAAGCGCCCCCTCCTGCTCATAGGTTGCGCCTCTCTCCGTCAGGCGCTTGACCACTGCATCCACACGGCCATCCTCGTAGAGCGCAGACTCCAGCGCGAAGCGATCGAATTCAACCCCAAAGGCCTGCAGGTCGAGATCTTGCTCATGCCTGAGAAAAGCCACTGCAAACCGACGAATCGCTTGCAAGTCCTCAGGGTCGCCGCCACCTTGTATGGGCGCACCATCTCGCGCCTGCACGGTGTGCCCCTCTCGATAGGCCTGCGCAATGTCTTGAATGTATTCACCCCGATACCCGTCTGAGGGGAACTGCGGGTGCTCTGGGGACCAGCCCTTGAGTCGCGCCTGGACACTGCGCGCGAGGTTGTCAATCTGTGCACCCGCATCGTTGTAATAGAACTCCCGATGCACCCGGTATCCCTGTGACTCCATGACGCGCGCAAGGCTGTCACCGAGCGCTGCCTGACGGCCATGCCCCACATGCAAGGGCCCCGTCGGGTTGGCAGAGACATATTCGAGCAAGACCGAACCGGCGCTGCCCGCAGGCCGATGGCCATAGAGGCCCCTATGCTCGAGGACCATGCGCACCACTGTCGTTCTGGCGGCAACAGAGAGGCGGAAGTTTAAAAAGCCGGGACCCGCCACGTCGATCGCTTCGATCAGGTCGAGGCAATTGGGCGACTCGGTCAGCTTTGCTTTGAGCGACTGCGCAATCGTCTGGGGCTTTTGCCCCCAGGGCTTGGCAAGACGCAGGCAGATCCCAGTGGCCCAGTCACCATGGTCAGACTGCTTTGGACGGTGCAGGCTCTCGAGGACCTCGCCCATGGTCGGAGGCTGAGCCTGATCGGGGCCCGAGATCGAGTCGAGGGCTGTGCAGATCATCTGGGACAGCGTGTGCAAAGGGTGTTCGTGCATGCCGCAAGTGTAGCGTCTTGAGCAGCGAATCTCGTGGCGAAGATAGACGTCTGCATGGGCTTTGCGTATGGTTTCGGCCATGATGTCAAAACCTTCTCTTCCTCCTTCGCGCCCCGAGGGTTACTCTCCCGGTCGCGGCGTAAGGCGGCTCTGGCCCGCGCTCAAGAATTCCATTCGTGGGCTGCGGTTTACGTTTCTCTCAGAGTCTGCATTTCGCCTTGAGGTCGGGCTCTTTGTCGTCCTCACATTGCTGCTGATCTTGGTTCCCTTCACGGCCCTCGAGCGCCTTGTGCTGATGGGTTCGATGCTCTTGGTCCTGATTGTCGAACTCCTCAATACCGGCATCGAGCTTGCGATCGATCGCATTTCAGCCGAGCGCCATCCGCTCTCCGGGTTTGCCAAGGATGCTGGCAGCGCAGCAGTACTCTTGGCGCTGGGTTTTTGCGGGATGTGTTGGATCGTATTGCTCTGGCCACACGCCGCACAGGTTGTGTTGCGCTGAATGTGTCGATGCACGCTTTGATTCGCGTGGCGCGTCTGGCAGGAATCGAACCTGCGACCCTTGGCTTCGGAGGCCAATACTCTATCCACTGAGCTACAGACGCGAGCGGGCCGCCTTGTGCGCTGCCCAGCCCTCTATAATAGTGGGAATTCCTGCCAACTGGCGAACCCTCATTTCATCTACTCAAAGAGCCCCCCATGAGCGATCACGACACCCCCATCAAGACCCCTAAGCAGCTGATCGTTGCCATTGTTCTCTCCTTCGTTATTCCCATCGTGGTCATTGTGCTGCTCACCAAATACATTGGGGCCATGACCAAAGTGGGCGCAGGCAGCTCAGCGCTCACCCCCGAGGCCATTGCCGAGCGCATCAAGCCCGTGGGGCGCGTTCTCACGGAGGCCCCTGTCGGCGTAGCCACTTCAACCGCTGCCTCAGGCCCCAAGAAGGTGCGGGCTGGTGCTGAGGTCTACAAGGCTCAGTGCGCGGCCTGTCACGCTGCAGGCGTGCTGGGTTCGCCAAAATTTGGCGACAAGGCTGCATGGGCACCACGCATCGGCAAAGGCTACGATGCGCTGCTGCAGTCCGTGCTCAAGGGCAAGGGCGCCATGGGCGCTCAAGGGGGTGGTGCCTACTCCGACGCCGAGATCGGCGAGGCGATGAAGGTGCTGCTCAACTCGGCAGGTGGTAGCTTTTAAGGCTTGCGATGCGTGATCTGAAGCACGCTGACCGCCTGCTTGGCGCGATCGACCACGGGCTTCGAACGCTCACAGGTCTCAATGGGGGCACAGGCCGGCTCTGCCCCGTGGCCCTCGCGCAGCGTGAGCGGGCCGAGGCTTCGCTTAGCCCGCCAGAGCGACGGCGTGCTGCCGCGCTGATGCGCGTGAACCATTCCGGAGAGATTGCGGCCCAGGCCCTCTATCAGGGCCAAGCATTGTTCGCGCGAAATGAGGAAGAGCGCAGGTTTCTCCTTCGCGCAGGTCAGGAAGAGGCTGATCACCTTCGATGGACCCGCATGCGGGTCCAGGAGCTCGGTGGCCGCACCAGCCTTCTTGATCCCATGTGGTACGCCGGTGCCTTTGTCCTGGGGGCACTCGCTGCGCGTCTCGGTACCGCAGCATCGATGGGTTTTCTCTCTGAAACCGAAGTTCAGGTAGAGGCGCATCTCAAGGGTCACCTCGTATCCTTACCGGAATCCGATCACGCCTCTCGCGCGATCGTGCAACAGATGATGGCCGAAGAGCAAACGCACGCAGGCGCAGCCAAGCGGCGTGGCGCGGCCGACCTTCCGGTGCCGGTACCGCAGCTGATGCGGGCAAGCGCAAAGGTTATGACGTCAGCTGCATATTGGATTTGAGGCCCTGACTCAGCTCAGGCTCAAGGGGTCCACTTCGATCTGTGCGTTAAGTTTTGCCCGATGTGCTTGCACCCATGGCTCACAGGCATCCAATGCGTGCTGTAACGCCCGCCGCTGGTGGGACTCCAAGATGAGCTGCCAGCGCGTGCGCCCTGCAACACGCTCGGGATAGCGCGGGACCGGTGCACTGATCTGCACCCCTTGTAAGCCAAGCGTCTTGATCTGAACAGAGAGTTCTTCCAGGGCGCGGACCACCCTAGCCTCTTCGCGATGACTCGCACAAATCAAGGCCATGCTGCCGTAGGGAGGGAGTCCCGACTGCTCGCGCTCAAGCGCCATCTCGTTCCAATACCGCGCGAAGCCCTCCATCGGGTCGGGATCGGCTAGGGCGAGAAAGACCGGATGGTTGGGGTAGCGGGTCTGGATGAGTACACTGGCCGTGGATCGGCCGGTTGGGTCTGGGTGACGGCCTGCGCGGCCTGCAACCTGGGCAATCCCGGCGTAGAGCCATTCGGGTCCCCGAAAGTCTGGGTTCGCAAGCTGACCGTCAGCGTCAACAACCACGACCAGCCGCAGTCGCTCGAAGTCATGCCCCTTCGCAGCCATCTGAGTGCCCACCAAGATGGAGACCTCCCCGGCATGGATCTGGGTCAGCATGTTTTCTAAGTCTTTGGGTGTACGGATCTCGTCCCGATCCATACGGGCCACGACGGAACCCGGAAAGAGGGTCGCCAATGACGCCTCGAGGCGCTGGGTACCCTGCCCCAGAGGGCTAAGGTCCTGATGTCCGCAGTCAGGGCAGGCGCTCGGTGGCTGGCTGACCAGTCCGCAGTGATGACAGATGGTACGCCATCGGCCTTTGGGGCGGTGTAGGACGGTCGGCGCCGTGCAGTCGCGGCAGTTAGTGCGCCAGCCGCATGCATCGCAGATCAGCACCGGTGCCCAGCCCCTTCGGTTCACAAAGAGGAGCACCTGACCCTGGTCTCGGATCACCCGCTCAATGGCCTGCTGCGCAGGCGCACTCAGTCCGCTTGGGCCAGCAGGGTATTTCAGCAGATCGATTCGATCTATGCTCGGGCGCTGGGCGCCACTGGCCTGCGTCCTCATGGTTACCCTCTCGTATCGGCCTCGGGAGACCTGAGCCCAGGTCTCTAGGCTCGGCGTTGCCGAGGCTAATAGCACGGGAATGCTGCGGTCAGCGCCAAGCCACACGGCAAGATCCCGTGCGGAGTAGCGCAGGCCCTCTTGTTGCTTGTAAGAGGCATCGTGCTCCTCATCGACGACGATCATGGCCAAGCGTGGGATTGGACTCAGGATCGCCAGTCGCGTGCCCAGAACGATCTGTGCAGCCCCAAGGCTTGCGCGCAGCCAGTTCTCCGCCCGTTGACGCTCCGTGAGCCCGCTATGCAGCAGGGCAAGGGAGCGCCGGGGAAATGCGCGCTGCATCCGCTCAACCAGCTGGGGTGTGAGCCCAATCTCGGGAACCAGCACCAGGATCTGCGCATTCGGCTCTCGCTCCAGCAGACGCGAGATTGCCGCTTGATAGAGACGGGTTTTTCCAGTTCCCGTGAGTCCATGGAGCAGGGTCGTGGGCGGCGGCTTTCGCAGAGTAAATGCGTCAAGGGCTTCAAGCGCCTGCTGCTGCTCGGAGGTAAAGGGCATGGTGGCCTGCTCCGATTCAAGATCGACATCCACGCCTGCGTGTTCGTCTCTGCTCGAGAAGGGCTGTCGCGTTCTGATGGTGTGCTCGAGCGCAAGCGCAAGCGAGGGTTTCTCATTCGGCCGTGGTTCATGCACCTTCAGTCGCCTGAGCCATGCGGGCACTGCACTGAGGGCTGCTGCTCCAAGGCTGCGTCGGTAGTAACGTGCGACAAACGAGATTAAGCGCAGGTGGTCCGCACTCCAAGGCGGCAGCGCATAGAGTCGCTCAATGACCGCCTTGAGAGGCCCCTCATGCTCGGGCGCTGGGTGGTTCGCCCGCACAACCAAACCGGGAACGCGTCGGCGACCCAAGGGTACGCATACCCAGTCGCCCTCCGCCAGGGGTTGGTCAAGGGTGTCAAGGTAGTCAAGGGGCCCCAATCCAGGCATGTCGACAGCGACTGCAACACGCCGCGTGGCCTGGCTCTCAGGCTGTGGATAAGTCTGTGGGGAAGTCATGCCAGCAGAGTAACTCAGAGGCGTCTGTCAAGCGGTCTTGAGGGGGTGGCACCACCTAGAAAATGATTTAGTCAACATAATCATGGGGTTGGCTTACAACCTTTTAAGCCGTTCTCAAGGGCACTTGGTAAGCCCGTTACCCATGTCGCTGTGAATAATTTGTGCTACGCGAGATCGGCCGATGCCTGAGCCACGGCTTCAACGAGGTGGTGAACATGGTCGACTGGCGTGAACTGGGAAATCCCATGGCCGAGGTTGAAAATGTGGCCCACGCCGGGTTCTCGCTTGCCAAAGCTCTGCACAACGGCCTGAGCGTGACGACGGATTTCTGGAGGAGTGCCCAGCAACACCGCTGGATCCAAGTTGCCCTGCAGCGCAACGCGATCTCCGACTTGCGCGCGAATGTCGCCCAGCTGAACCGTCCAGTCAAGGCCAATGGCTTGGCAACCGGTCTGCTCGACCACCTGTTGGGCCCAATGACCCCCACCCTTTACAAAGACAATGATGGGGATGTCGGGATTGCGCGCGCGCAATTGGCCAACAATGAGCGCCAAGGGCTGAAGGGAGAACCGAGAGACCTGGGAGGCTGGTAACAATCCGCCCCAGCTGTCAAACAGCATGATGGTTTGTGCCCCAGCGTCGATTTGCATCTGACAGTAGGCGCTCACATGCAAGACCAATTTCGAGAGCAGTTGGTCCACGAGATCTGGCCTGCTGTAAATCCATTTTCTTGCGGTCAAGAAGTCGTCGCCGGAGCTCCCGCCTGAGAGCATGTAGCATCCCAATGTCCAGGGGCTTCCTGAGAAGCCAATCAGGGGGACACGCCCATTGAGCGTTTTGCGAATCAGACTAACCGCATCGGGCACATAACGCAGGGATTCCATTGCATCAACGCCTGGGAGGCCTTCAATGTCTGAGGCCTGCTCGATACGACGGTGAAACCTCGGGCCCTCTCCCTCAACAAAGTGAAGGCCGAGGCCTAGCGCGTCCGGAATGGTGAGGATGTCGGAGAATAAGATGGCCGCATCAAGGCCGTAGCGATCGATCGGCTGGAGGGTGACCTCGCAAGCAAGCTCTGGATTCTGGCAGAGCTGCAGAAAGCTGCCAGCTTTCTTACGGGTGGCGTTGTACTCTGGCAGATACCGACCCGCCTGGCGCATCAGCCATACCGGCAGACGCTCAACGGGCTCACGCCGCAAAGCCCGAAGGAAGAGATCGTTCTGAGGCGCTGCGTGTACCAACCTATCGTTGCCCTCGGAACTTCCTGAGGGCTGCTAGCTGGGCCATGGCCACTGCAAGCTCTGCCTGGGCTGCCGCGTAATTCACGTCTTCGACATTGCGCGCAAGCATTTCCTCACAGCGGCGGCGGGCCTCCTCTGCCTTCGCTTCATCGAGGTCCTTTCCACGAATCGCGGTGTCTGCGAGCACGGTGACGGCTTTAGGCTGGACCTCAAGGATTCCGCCCGCGACGAAGACGAGATCTTCCTTGCCCTCTGCGTTTTGAATGCGAACGGCTCCAGGTCGGATGCGAGTGATCAGTGGCGTGTGGCCTGGCAGGATGCCGAGTTCGCCTGTCTCTCCGGGAAGCGCCACAAAATCGGCATCCCCAGAGAAAATACGCTCTTCGGCACTGACAACGGTGACATGAAGCTGAGCCATAAGGCCTGTCCTTCCGGAAGGGGTTACTGGAGGGTCTTGGCCTTCTCGAAGGCCTCATCGATGCCGCCAACCATATAGAAGGCCTGCTCGGGCAGTGCATCACATTCGCCATCGACAATCATCTTGAAACCACGGATGGTCTCTTTCAGGGTCACGTATTTACCCGGCGAGCCCGTGAAGACCTCAGCGACGTGGAAGGGCTGCGACAAGAAGCGCTGGATTTTCCGTGCGCGAGCGACGATCAGCTTGTCCTCGGGAGAGAGTTCGTCCATGCCCAGAATGGCAATAATGTCGCGCAGTTCTTTGTAACGCTGCAGGGTCTGCTGCACACCGCGTGTAACCGAGTAGTGCTCTTCGCCGACGACGTTTGGGTCGACCTGGCGAGAGGTGGAGTCCAGAGGATCCACGGCAGGATAGATACCGAGCGAGGCAATGTCGCGAGAGAGCACCACAGTCGCGTCCAGGTGCGCAAACGTCGTCGCAGGAGACGGATCGGTGAGGTCGTCAGCAGGCACGTATACGGCTTGGATTGAGGTGATGGAGCCCACCTTGGTCGACACAATGCGCTCCTGCAGGCGACCCATCTCCTCTGCCAGCGTGGGCTGGTAACCCACCGCTGAGGGCATTCGGCCCAGCAGAGCGGAGACTTCCGTTCCGGCGAGCGTGTATCGATAGATGTTGTCGACGAAGAACAGGATGTCACGACCTTCGTCACGGAACCGTTCAGCCATGGTGAGGCCGGTCAACGCAACGCGCAAACGGTTTCCAGGGGGTTCGTTCATCTGACCAAAGACCATGGCGACTTTATCCAAGACGTTCGAGTCCTTCATCTCGTGATAGAAGTCGTTGCCCTCACGGGTACGCTCACCAACGCCGGCGAACACAGACAGACCAGAGTGCTGCTTGGCAATATTGTTGATGAGCTCCATCATGTTCACCGTCTTGCCCACGCCGGCACCACCGAAGAGACCCACTTTACCGCCCTTGGCGAACGGGCAGATCAAGTCGATCACCTTGATGCCGGTCTCAAGCAGCTCAACGGAAGGCGAAAGATCTGCGAATTTGGGGGCGGGCTGATGAATAGCACGCAGCTCATCGCACTGGACGTCTCCGGCTTCATCGATGGGACGGCCCAGGACGTCCATGATGCGGCCCAGCGTACCGTGGCCAACCGGCACGGAGATGGCTGCGCCCGTCCCCTGCACAGGCATGCCGCGGCGCAGGCCATCGGACGATCCCATTGCAATGGTGCGAACCACACCGTCGCCAAGCTGCTGTTGAACCTCAAAAGTCAAGCCCTTCTCAACCAGGGGATGCTCTGCGCTCGGATCCAATTTCAGGGCGTCATACACCTTGGGTAGGGCGTCAGCTGGAAACTGAATATCGACCACAGCGCCAATACACTGGACGATTTTGCCTTGTGCTGTACTCATCTTGGGTTCCTCTAAGGGTGTTCCGAATGGGGTTGATGTTTCGTAAGGGGGGCTCAGACCTAGACTGCGGCTGCGCCCCCAACAATTTCAGAAAGCTCTTTGGTAATGGCTGCCTGCCGTGCCTTGTTGTAGGTGAGCTGGAGGCTCCCGATCAAGGTCTTGGCGTTATCCGAAGCGGCCTTCATGGCCACCATGCGAGCACTCTGCTCGCAGGCAAGGTTCTCGGAGACCGCTTGATACACAACCGACTCCACATAGCGCACGAGCAGGTCTGAGAGGACGGCCTCAGCATCGGGCTCATAGAGATAATCCCAGTCATGTCCGGGATCGACTCGATCGAACTCTCCGTCGTTCAGCGGAAGAAGCTGGCGAAGCACAGGCTCCTGTTTCATGGTGTTGATAAAGTCGTTCGCCGCAAGGTAGACGGCGTCAATTTCGCCGGCCGCGTAGGCATCAAGCTGAACCTTGATGGGACCAATCAGTGCCTCTAGACGCGGATGGTCTCCAAGCTGGGTTGCATGCGAGACCACCTTCGCACCCATGCGGTTGAAAAAACCAAACCCCTTATTTCCAAAGGCAGTGACCTGGACCTGCACGCCTGCTGCAGACCACTCCTTCATGCGAGTGGAGACCGCACGCAGGATGTTGGTGTTGAGGCCGCCACAGAGTCCTTTGTCAGTTGTCACCACAATGACGCCAACGCGACGAATCTCACCCCGTGCGACAAGGAACGGATGCTTGAACTCGGGCGTGGCGTGGCTCAGGTGCGCACAAATAGAGCGGACCGTCTCGGCATATGGACGACCCGCGCGCATGCGTTCCTGCGCGCGGCGCATCTTGGATGCCGCCACCATCTCCATGGCCTTGGTGATCTTGCGCGTGTTTTGCACGCTCTTGATCTTGTTGCGGATTTCTTTGGAGCCGGGCATGCCGTTATCCCTTTCTGTTGCCGAGCTTAGTAGGCGCCGGTGGCCTTGAAGGCCTCAATGGCAGCACGCAATTCGGCTTCCTGCTCCTTGGTCATGTCGCCCGCTGCATCAATGGCGGACGCCAGCGCGCCATGCTTAGCCTTGATGAACTCACGCAGGGCGCGCTCAAAGGCGCCAGCCTTTGCAACCTCGACGTCGTCCATGTAGTTGTTGTTGACCGCAAACAGGGTGAGCGCCATTTCCCAAACCCGCATGGGCTGGTACTGGGCCTGCTTCATGAGTTCTGTGACCATACGACCACGATCAAGCTGCTTACGGGTGGCTTCATCAAGGTCAGAGGCAAACTGGGCAAATGCAGCAAGCTCTCGGTACTGCGCTAGGGCCAGACGCACCCCCGCTCCCGTATCCTTGCGCTTCATCAGTTTGGTCTGAGCAGCGCCACCCACGCGGGAAACCGAGATACCGGCGTTGATTGCTGGGCGAATGCCCGAGTTAAAGAGGTCCGTCTCGAGGAAGATCTGGCCGTCTGTAATCGAGATGACGTTAGTCGGCACGAAGGCAGATACGTCACCGGCCTGCGTCTCAATGATCGGCAGCGCAGTGAGGGATCCGGTCTTGCCCTTGATCTCGCCGTTGGTACAACGCTCGACGTAGTCCGCACTCACACGTGCAGCGCGCTCAAGCAGTCGGGAGTGGAGATAGAAGACATCGCCAGGGAAAGCCTCACGACCCGGGGGGCGACGCAGCAGCAGCGAGACCTGGCGGTAGGCCACAGCCTGCTTGGAGAGGTCGTCATAAATGATGAGGGCGTCTTCACCGCGGTCACGGAAATACTCGCCCATGGTGCAGCCGGAGTATGCGGCAAGGTACTGCATGGCGGCAGACTCTGAGGCGGATGCGGCCACAACAATGGTATATGCCATGGCGCCAGTCTCTTCAAGCTTGCGCACCACGTTGGCGATCGTTGACGCCTTCTGACCAATGGCCACGTAAACGCAGATAACGCCCGTTTCCTTTTGGTTGATGATGGCGTCGACAGCTACGGCGGTTTTGCCAGTCTGACGGTCGCCAATGATCAGCTCACGCTGGCCACGACCGATGGGCACCATCGAATCGATGGCCTTGAGACCCGTTTGAACTGGCTGAGAGACCGACTGGCGCCAAATAACGCCCGGGGCAACCTTTTCGATCACGTCCGTCATCTTTGCGTTGATGGGACCTTTGCCGTCGATGGGCTGACCGAGCGCGTTAACGACGCGACCAATGAGTTCTGGACCGACCGGCACATCAAGAATACGACCAGTCGACTTCACCACATCGCCCTCGGAGATGCCGGTGTACTCGCCGAGCACTACAGCGCCCACGGAGTCGCGCTCGAGGTTGAGCGCAAGGCCAAGGGTGTTGTTGGGAAACTCCAACATCTCGCCTTGCATGACATCGGAGAGGCCATGGATACGGCAAATGCCGTCCGTCACGGTCACTACGGTGCCCTGATTGCGCACATCGGCCGAGAGGTTCAGGCCCTGGATTTTTGTTTTCAGCAGTTCACTGATTTCAGACGGGTTGAGTTGCATCTTGACTCCTAGTTCATCAGGGCAGAGGCCATCTTGTTGAGCTTTCCGCTCACAGAGGCGTCGATCACTTCATCTCCAATCACCATGCTCACACCACCGATGAGTTCGGGGTGAAGGCTGACCTCAGCCTGCACGGGCTTGCCAAATTTCTGGCTTAAAAGCGCAACAATGTCATCGCGTTGAGCATCACTCAGGGGCATTGCAGACTGAATCTCGACGGAGAGACGGCCTTCACGCGCAAACCGGAGTCCGCGAAACAGATCTTTGATTTGCTCAAGTACACCCAGTCGGCCATTTTCCGCCAGCGTTTTTACAAAGGACTGCTGCGAAGCAGACAAGCCCCCGGCCGTGTCTGCATAGACCGAAGCCAACTGTGACGGGGAGAGGTGGGGGTTGCCGAGTAGCCCATGAGCGGCGGGGTCCCGCCCGACTGCCGCCAGCCGGTCCAAGGCCTGAGACCACTGCACGAGCGCTTCGGGCTGCTTGCCCAGCTCATCTTGGGCCACCCCAAAGGCGGCCTCTGCATAGGGGCGAGCGACTGTTAGAAGCTCGGCCATATCAGAGCTCGTTCCTCAGGTTGGCCAAGAGTGCAGCGTGCGCCTGGGCGTCGACCTCACGCTGGAGAATCTGCCCGGCGCCCTTGACTGCGAGCGCTGCCACAGCGTCCCGAAGTTGATCCCGAGCAGCTTGCATAGCGGTTTGGGCCTCTGCCTCTGCCGCATGACGGGCTTGGGCGACAATGCGAGCGGCTTCAGCACGGGCTTGCTCAATCAGGGCGTTGGCCTGTTGCTCAGCAGAAGCTCTCACCTCACCAGCAACGGAACGGGCCTTGCCCATCTCCTCAGAGACACGGCGCTCTGAAGCAACGAGATCAGCCTTGGCCTTGTCCGCCGCAGCCAGGCCATCGGCGATCTTCTGGGCGCGCTCGTCGAGGGCCTTCATGATGGGGGGCCAGACGAACTTCATGGTGAACCAGGCCAGAATAAAGAAGACGACCAGCTGAGCAATCAGGGTGGCGTTGAGATTCACGGCGATGTCCTTTGTCGATCAAATTCTTATAGATCCCCCGCGGAGCGCACATACGCGCCCCGCAAGGTCCATAGTGTCATTAGCCGACGAACGGGTTCGCAAATGCGAACATCATCGCAATACCCACACCGATCAGGAACGCAGCGTCGATCAGACCTGCCAAAAGGAACATTTTGGTCTGCAGGGCGTTCATGAGCTCGGGCTGGCGAGCCGAAGCCTCGATGAACTTGCCTCCCATCAGGCCGATTCCGATACAGGCGCCAATGGCGCCCAGACCAATGATCAGACCACAAGCCAGTGCTACAAATGCGACGTTCGTCATGACAACAGCTCCTCAGTTGGGGATAAAAATCGAAACAACACCTAAACCAGCACTACGAAACCAAAACAACGAAATCTCAGTGGCCCTCATGCGCTTGGCCGATATAGACCAGCGTGAGCATCATGAAAATAAAGGCCTGAAGCACCACAATCAGAATATGGAAGATCGCCCAGACGGTGCCTGCAATCACGTGACCAACAAAACCAAAGGCCGTTGCGGTGGCACCCAGCAACGCGATGAGCATGAACACAAGCTCGCCGGCATACATATTTCCGAAAAGCCGCATGCCGAGTGAAACCGTCTTGGCAACGAACTCGATGATGTTGAGGCCCAGGTTTGCCAGCCAGAGTGCTGGGTGCGAACCAAAAGGAGCGCAGAAGAGTTCGTGTACGAACCCTCCGAGCCCTTTGATTTTGATGTTGTAGTAGAGCATGAGCAGCAGCACACCCAGAGACATTCCCATTGCACCGTTCAGGTCAGCCGTGGCAACCACGCGCATGTAAGCGTCGTGCGGATCGGCAACCACGCCCGCGGCCATCAGGCCCTGGCCCCAGAGCATGGGGATCAGGTCAACGGGAATGAAGTCCATCGCATTCATGAAAACAATCCACACGAACACAGTCAGGGCCAGCGGCGCAATGAACGCCCGGTTTCCATGCACGATGCTCTTGGATTGCTCCTCGACCATTTCGACCATGAGCTCCACAAAGCCCTGAAAACGGCCCGGAACGCCGGACGTCGCCTTGCGCGCTGCCAGCCACAAAATGAAAATAGTTAATAGGCCGAGGGAAATAGACCAGAACATCGTGTCCAGGTTGAACACAGAAAAATCGATGATGTCCTTCTGAGGTTTTCCAGTGTTGGTGAAGTGTCCAAGGTGGTGAACAATGTATTCACCTGCGGTCGGCCCGTGCTCTGATGCCATGCACCCTGCTCCCTGTTCGTTAATTCCTCGATGATCCATCGCATCGCGCGACGATCTCGTCTATTTTCTTGTCCGCCGCTCTGCGCTCGCTCCGCGCAACCAGCGCAGGAGCGAAAAGCCAAGCAACAACAACTACCGACAAACCGACCAGTGCCCACGGCCATTGAAACGCGCTCCAAGCCTGCGACCACCACACCAACCCCACCACGCTCACTACCAAGCTGGCTAATTTCCCGGCTAACAAAACAATAGGGGCCCAAGTGCTCGGCGCCCGGTTCATCAACCAAAACAAGCCCGCGTTCGGCAGTACCGCGAGCGTCGCGGCAATAATCGCAGAGCCCGCTCCCGAAAACCCGCCCACGACCCAGGCAAGCGCGCTCACTATGCTACCGACACTCGCCTGTACTGCAAAGACTAAACCCATTCCCAAGTCCTAGTAAAAACCCGAGGACGCGATGTGCGCTCGCAGTGTAAGAGTTCAGCCAACGCTTGTCAAAAACCGTCCATCGTGTCCGCAGGCAAGAGCCTATGCAGCAAGCCGTCGAGCTCTGCTGGGCTGGAGAAACGAACGACCAATTCGCCAGAGCCAGTGGCCTTTGATTTCAAAACGGTCTCCAGGCCAAGATGGTCGGAGAGCAATTGTTCCATGCGCTGCCAATCCGAGAGCGCGGGGTCTTGTGCGGAAGCCTTTGACTTGCGACGGGGCGTTGGCTGGGTCAATGACGCAAGTCGTTTTGCCTGCTGCTCAACCTGCCGCACGCTCATGCGTTGAGCGACCGCGGACTCCGCTAATGCCCGCTGCTGGGCGGCTGGCAGCGCCAACAAGGCCCTGGCATGACCCGCCTCGAGCCGCCCCGCCTCGAGATGGGCCTGAATGGCGCTGGGCAGAGACAGCAGCCGAAGCAGATTCGATGTTGCGCTGCGGGAGCGACCCACAGCCTGAGCAGCCTGGTCATGCGTGAGGCCAAACTCTTCGATCAGGCGAGAAATGCCCTGTGCCTCCTCGAGCGCGGAGAGGTCCTGGCGCTGCAGGTTTTCAATCAGGGCGACAGCAAGTGCGGCTTGATCATCGAGGGGCTTGATGATGACCGGAATGTCCGCCAGGCCCGCCCGCTTCGCAGCTTGAAACCGCCGTTCTCCCGCAATGATTTCGTAAGGTCCATTGGCCTGAGCGTGGAGCGGTCTCACGAGGATAGGCTGAAGCACGCCCTGTTCGCGGATGCTCTGCGTGAGCTCCTCCAAGCCCTGCTCGTCCATGATTCTTCGAGGCTGATAGCGTCCGGGTTGGAGCTGCGCAAGGGGCATTGTGCTCATTGCACCCTCCTCGCCTGACCCGAGGCCAGACCCGCTGCCCAGCAGCACCTCTAACCCACGCCCCAATCCTTTTCTCTTTCCTGAAGCCACGCTTTTCTCCCCAACGTTAAGCGGATGTGAGGCGGTCAACAAGCTCTTGGGCAAAGGCCGTGTAAGCCTGCGCACCCCGTGCGCTTGGATCGTAGCTCACGCCCGGTAATCCGTGGCTTGGCGCCTCCGCAAGACGGACGTTACGTGGGATTACGGTTTTGAAGACCTTGTCCCCAAAGTGACGCTCGAGCTGCTCCGAAACCTGCTGGGAGAGCGTCATGCGAGGGTCGTACATCACCCTCAAGAGCCCAATAATCCGCAGATCTCGATTGAGGCCCGCATGAACTCGCTTGATGGAATTCACCAGATCAGACAAACCCTCCAAGGCAAAGTACTCACATTGCATCGGAATGATCACGCCGTGAGCAGCGCAGAGCCCATTGAGCGTCAGCAGCGAAAGCGACGGGGGACAGTCCACTAAGACGAAGTCATACTCCGCCTGCACCTCGTGGAGGATGTGCCGAAGACGACGTTCCCGGTCCTCCAGATCCACAAGCTCAACCTCAGCCCCGGCGAGTTCTCGATTTGCAGGGAGCACATCAAACCCGTCAGGTGCGCGTTGACGGACCTGTTGAATGGCACTGATCCCAACGAGTAGCTGATATACGGTATGAGTGAGCGCTGACTTATCTATCCCGGATCCCATCGTGGCATTGCCCTGCGGATCCAGATCCACCAACAGCGTGCGCCGACCGATCTTACTCAAGGCAGAAGCCAAATTCACGGCGGTCGTGGTCTTACCCACCCCACCCTTCTGATTTGCAACCGCAAAAACCTGCACCCGCCTCTCTCCTTTACCCCAGACTGCCGTTTTTAATCTGGCCCACCCAGACCAAGTGCCGTTCATTCGAGACGCCGAGCGCCTGAACCTGAACCCAAAAGACAGGCCGGTTTGGTAACAGCGCGATTTCGACCGCGCGTCCGCTCTCGACATCGACTGCCGACGCCAGACCCTCAATGTTTTCTAAACGCCCCGCCAGGTAACCCCACTGGGTACGGGCATTCGAGAGATGGAAGGTCCAGTCAACAAACCGAGGCAATGCGGCAAATGCACGAGAGAGAATGATCTCACAGCCCGAATCGACGTGAAGGTTCCGAACATCGGATTGGGCCACGCGCACCCGATCCGCCAGCCCGAGACGTGCAATCGCCTGGCGAAGAAAAGCGGCCTTTCGGGCCACTCGTTCAACCAAAATCCATTCCGTATCTTCAAGCACAATCGCGAGTGGAATCCCGGGCACACCCGTCCCTGCACCAATATCCAGAATACGAGGCCTCCCCTGTGCCCCGCTCAAGGCCTCGTTAAGGCGAGGCCAAGCCCTCAAGGCGTCTACAAGATGACGATCCACAGCCGCTTCCAGAGAGGGAACTGCGGTCAGGGAATGAACACGATTCCAGCGGTAGAGATGCTCGAGAAAATTGAGGCAGGCCTCTATTTTTTGCTCTGACAGGGCGGCTGCCGGCCCCGCCCACTCCAAACCGCGGTGCAGACGATCCGCTAGATCAAGCCGCACGAGACTGATCTGCGGCGCGCAAGCGCTTGAGATGAATCCAGAGCAGCGAGATTGCGGCAGGTGTCACACCAGACACCCGAGACGCCTGCCCGAGACTGACTGGCCTCGCGCGGGCGAGCTTTTGTTGCACTTCCTTGGACAAACCAACCACCTGCTCATAATCCAAAGCCTCTGGAATAGGAGTCATTTCGTGGTGAGCTTGGCGCAAAACCTCGTCGCGCTGCCGAGCAATGTAGCCCTCGTACTTGACCTGAATCTCCACCTGTTGAACCACGGCCGGAGTCAGCGACCCCTCGTCCGCCGCAGGCAAATGCGGCATAAGCCCCGCATAGCTCCACTCGGGTCGCTTCAGAAGCTCTAGTGCGCTTATCCGATGTGTCGACTCTGCCGACGCACCCTCTGCGGCTATGAGCCTCGCAGGATTCAACAGGGTTGCAGCCAGGCGAGATTTCTCACGCTCAATTGCCTCTCGCTTTTGCTCAAACAGACGCCACTGGTCATCTGAGACCAGTCCCAAGTCCCGCCCGGCAGGGGTCAAGCGAAGGTCTGCATTGTCCTCGCGAAGGCTAAGCCGATACTCCGCTCGGCTGGTAAACATCCGATACGGCTCTGTTACCCCTCGGGTAACCAGGTCGTCGACGAGAACACCGAGGTAGCCCTCATGGCGTTGAGGCACCCAAGCCTCCCGATCGCGCACGCGCTGCGCTGCATTGATGCCCGCGAGCAGGCCTTGCGCTGCGGCCTCCTCATAACCTGTGGTGCCGTTGATCTGACCCGCAAAAAACAATCCAGAAATCGCGCGCGTCTCTAACGATGGAAGGAGTCCGCGAGGGTCAAAATAATCGTATTCAATGGCATAACCAGGCCGAAGAATGTGGGCCTGCTCAAGCCCACGCATGGAGTGAACGATCTGCTGCTGGACGTCAAACGGCAGGCTGGTCGAGATCCCATTGGGGTATACCTCGTGGGTGGTCAGCCCCTCAGGCTCTAAATAAATCTGGTGGCTCTCCCGATCCGCGAATCGATGGACCTTGTCCTCAATCGATGGGCAATAGCGCGGACCTACGCCCTCAATCACTCCCGTGAACATGGGAGAGCGATCTAGACCCGCCCGAATAAACGCGTGCGTCTGTGCATTGGTATGCGTCACATAACAGGGCACCTGCCGAGGATGAAGCGTTCGGTCCCCCCAGAAACTGAAGACAGGCTCTGGATTATCACCAGGCTGTTGCTCAAGAATGGACCAATTGATGGTCTTGCCATCTAGCCTAGGCGGCGTGCCCGTCTTGAGCCGACCTTGCCCAAGACTCAACTCGCGCAATCGCTCGGAGAGCACCACGGCAGGCGGATCACCAGCACGCCCTGCGGAGTAATGATCCAAGCCAATGTGGACACGCCCGTTGAGGAATGTCCCCGCAGTCAAGACCACGGCAGGCGCAAAAAACTCCACCCCAGACTGCGTCCTCACCCCGCGAATCGAGTCACTGGCCAACAGGAGGTCATCAACCGCCTGGGCAAAGAGCCAGAGATTCGGTTGCTGTTCCAACACCATTCGAATGGCCTGCCGGTAGAGCACACGATCGGCCTGCGCCCGCGTGGCCTGAACCGCGGGTCCCTTAGAGCGGTTCAGGGTTCGAAACTGGATGCCGGCGTGATCTGTGGCCAGAGCCATCGCCCCACCAAGCGCATCGACCTCCTTTACCAAATGGCCTTTGCCAATCCCCCCAATCGACGGGTTGCAAGACATCTGTCCTAAGGTCTCAAGGCTGTGAGTGAGCAATAGGGTGCGGGCGCCCGAACGCGCTGCTGCGAGGCAGGCCTCGGTACCCGCGTGCCCACCTCCCACGACAATCACATCGAACTGTTGAGACCTGCTCATGACTGTTTCACGTGAAACCTATTCGAATCGCACCACCTGACGAAGGGCCTGGCCCGAAGCCAAGGCATCGAGTGCATCATTCAACTCCTCGAGTGCAATAACCCGCCCCAAAAGCGCTTGGACAGGCAACTGACCAGCAAGCATGAGTGCAATATAGCGCGGAATATCTCGTATTGGCACTGCGGAGCCCATATAGCTGCCTTTAATGGTTTTTTCCTCAGCGATAAGACTCGCTGCAGCCAACGGCCATCTCGCCGCCGGATTGGGCAAACCCGCAGACACCACCTGCCCGCCACGCTGCGCAATGGCGTAGGCCAACTCGAGCGCGGGCACAGCACCCGCCATTTCCAGCGCAATGTCGACTCCGCCAGCTGTCAGCCGCTTCACAGCCTCAATCACATCCACGCCAGACGAGTCGAATGCATGGGTCGCGCCCAACTCCATCGCCAGCGCACGCTTCTCCGGTACCGGATCGATAGCCACGCGGACCGTCGCACCCGCGGCGCGCGCCGCCAGAAGCGCGGAGCAGCCCACACCGCCGAGCCCAACCACAGCCACCGACTGCCCTGGCCGCACCATAGCGGTATTGAACACAGCGCCCGCCCCGGTCAGCACCGCACAGCCAAAAAGCGCTGCGACCTCCCAAGGCAGACCCGCCTGGATTCGCACAGCCGAGTGATGGGAGATGGTGACCACCTCTGAAAAGGCCGCGACACCCATATGGTGATGCAGGACTGAAGACCCCGACTGGGACGGCTGGGTCTCCAGCGGCCTAAGCCGATGATAACCGCCGAGTAACTGGGCCCTGGCATTGGAGGCACTACCGGGCTCGCAGAGCACGCCTCGGCCAATCAAGCATGGCTGACACTGACCACAGAATGGCTTGAAAACCATCACCACGGGATCGCCAATGGAGAACCGAGAAACGCCGTCTCCAATCGCGACCACCTCCCCGGAAGCCTCATGACCGATCACGAGCGGTGTTGGCCAAGGACGATCACCATTAATGGCAGAGAGGTCGGAATGACACAGGCTCGCCGCCCGAACCCTGACCTGAATCTCACCGAAACCCGGCGGATCTACCCAAACCTCCTCAAAGGACAGTGGACGTGACTCTCGAAACGGCCCTTGCTGCCCACCCTTTCGCAAGACGGCCGCTCGAACCCGGCGCGGAGCATTCATGCGCTGATTCCTGCCAATGTGACGTACTTCATTTCGAGATACTCCTCAATCCCATGGCGCGAACCCTCGCGTCCCAAACCTGACTGTTTGATGCCCCCAAACGGGGCGACCTCATTTGAAAAAATCCCGCTGTTGACACAGACCATTCCCGCCTCAAGCGCACGTGCGACCCGCAAAACGCGGCCGAGATCGCGGGAGAAGAAATACGCAGCCAGACCAAACACGGAGTCATTCGCCCGCGAGATCACCTCTGCTTCCGTCTCAAACCGAAAGAGCGGCGCAACGGGACCAAAGGTCTCTTCCTGCGCGAGCTGCATGCCCTCGTGGACATCCACCAGAACCGTCGGCTGAAAGAACAGCCCGCCCAATGCATGGGCTTGGCCTCCAGTGAGAACCCGCCCCCCATGCTCAACCGCGTTTGAGATGTGCGCGCGTACTTTATCCACTGCGGCGGATTCAATCAGAGGGCCAATCTGAACGCCAGACTCTAGGCCACTGCCAACCCGAAGGCCTGAGACACGTTCGGACAAACGCTGGGCGAAAGCCTCGTAAATACCAGACTGCACATAGATGCGGTTGGCACACACACAGGTCTGGCCCGCATTCCGAAACTTCGATGCCAGCGCGCCCTCTACCGCGGCATCCAGATCCGCATCATCGAAAACAATAAACGGAGCATTTCCCCCCAACTCGAGGGAAAGCTTTTTGATGGTGTCCGCAGATTGCCGATAGAGGATGCGTCCCACCTCTGTTGAGCCAGTAAACGAGAGCTTGCGAACGCGCGCGTCCGCGCACAGCGCCTGCCCGATCTGGGGAGCTGCGTCCGCATCGCCCACCACCAGGTTAAAAACGCCCGCAGGAATTCCCGCGCGCATCGCCAACTCGCCCAAAGCCAACGCGGTAAGTGGTGTTGCTTCGGCCGGTTTAACAACAACGGTGCAGCCTGCCGCAAGAGCGGGCGCACACTTTCGAGTAATCATGGCAAGCGGAAAGTTCCACGGCGTGATCGCCGCACAGACACCAATGGGCTGCTTGAGCACCAACAATTCTCGGTCGGTCGTAGGGGCCGGAATCACCTCCCCATAAATGCGCTTGGCCTCCTCAGCAAACCATTCGACAAAACTGGCTCCGTAGAGCACCTCACCCCTGGCCTCAGTCAGGGGCTTTCCTTGTTCGAGCGTCATCATGAGCGCGAGGTCGGCCTGATGATCGAGAATGAGCCCGTGCCAGGCCTTGAGCCGCGCGGCGCGCTCCTTGGCTGGCAGACGACTCCAGGCAGGCAGCGCCTGAGCAGCTGCATCTATTGCCGCCTGTGTCTCGAGCGCACCCATATTGGCCACCTCGGCAATCGGCTCGCCATTGGCGGGGTTGACAACAGCGAATCGCGATCCAGAGAGCGACGCATGCCACTGGCCACCCCACAGACCCTGCGTCTTGAGCAGCCCCTCATCCTGAAAACCCTTCGCTACGCTTTGCATACCTTCTCCTCTAACTTCATTGCTAGATCCAACGCTGCACCACAGACCAGGCCATCCGAGCGATCATGACCAAGAGCACCACCAAGAAAAGGCGACGAACCCACGCACTGCCACCGCGAATCGCCATGCGAGTGCCAAGCCAAGCTCCTGTGACATTACAGACCGCCATCAGTGCCCCAGTGAGCCAGAGCACCTGTCCTGCGGGAACGAAAAACGCGAGGGCAGAGAAGTTGGTGACCCAGTTCACCAGCTTGCTGACCGCAGAGGCATGGAGGAAATCGTACCGAAAGGCCCGAACAAAAATAAAGATGAGGAATGCCCCAGTGCCTGGACCAAAAAAGCCGTCGTAAAAACCGATACACCCTCCCGTCATGAATGCTGGAAACCAGGCCTTACGACCTTGCCATCGCGGGCGATGTTCGAGACCCATCTCTCGGCGCCGAAGGGTTGCAGCGGCCACCACGATAAGCAGCACAAGAATGACCGGGTCCGCCCAGTGTCGGGGCATCCAAGACACCACGGCTGCACCCATCCATGAAAAACCGGCTGCCCCCAAAACCGCCGCGCTCACCACTGCGCCGTCAAGCCGCACCGCGCGCAGATAACGCCAAGCCGCCAGCGAAGTGCCTGCAATCGAGGAGAGCTTTGCCGTGCCCAGTAGGCTTGCTGCACTGGCCGAGGGCAAAGAGCTAAACAACGCTGGAACCTGAATCAGGCCACCTCCGCCCACAACGGCATCGACAAACCCAGCGATGAGCGCCGCGAGAGCCAAGACCATCCATACCTCCAGACCCCAGGCCTCTAGCCCCATGACCGACTCCAACTGCGCGATGATTGCAGGATGACTGAAAGCCACGATTCTACGAGCAAGCCCATAAGCAGAACGCTCACCATTGGCATCACCATGGGAGACCCATCGGGCATCGGGCCTGAGATCTGCCTCAAAGCGCTCCATACCCTTGAGGCGGCAGGCCATCGGTTCGTGCTCTACGGAGACATTGCTCACCTTGAGCAGACCGCCAGATCCCTTAACCTACCCATGCCATCAGAGCTGCGCCATACGGGGCCGGGAGGCCCTTATCCCATCGGCCGCATTCACGGCCGAAGCGGAGAGGCAGCAGCGGCCGCCATCGAGGCTGCCGCACAAGACTGCCTCTCAGGAGCGCTGGATGCCATGGTCACGGCCCCGATTCACAAGGGAGCGCTCGCACTCACAGGTCTCCCCTATCCGGGACACACGGAATTCCTGGCTGCACTCAGCAGTCCCGGGCGACCACCGCCTGTTCGCATGATGCTGGTCAACCCCCATCTGCGCGTGGTGCTCAACAGCATCCACCTACCCCTTCGCATGGCGATTGATCAGCTCGACACAGAGACCCTGTTTGACACCGTCCAGATCACGCATCAAAGCCTCTCGCGCCTGATCAAACCACCACTGCGCATTGCGGTAGCGGGGCTCAATCCCCACGCATCGGATGGTGGTTTATTCGGAAGTGAAGAGGCTCAGATCATTACACCTGCGGTCGCGCGCGCACGGGAACTCGGGATCTCTGTCTCCGGGCCATGGGCCCCTGACAGCGTCTTTCGAATGGCCTGGGGTCGCACGCCCAAAGACAAATCTTTCGATGTCGTGGTTTGCCTCTATCACGACCAAGGCCTCATTCCAATCAAGCTGCTTGGCATTGATGACGGCGTGAACTGCACACTCGGACTTCCATTTATCAGAACCAGCGTGGATCACGGCACTGCTTTTGAGATTGCTGGCCAGAACCAGGCAAACTGCGCCTCACTCTTGGCCGCCATCCGGACCGCAATCGATCTCTGTGAAATGCCCTAACCATGAAGATCCATACTCTCTCCGCGGGCACGAGTCGTCTGCTGATGTTGGGCAGCGACGCGGTGCACGGCACCCAGTCGGCCATTCGAAAAGCGCCCATCAGCACACCGCAAACACCAAAGCCGATTCCACTCACCCCACTGGGACTCGCAGGCGATGAGCAAGCGGACCAAACCGTGCATGGAGGTCTAGACAAGGCGCTCTATGCCTTTCCAATCGAGCACTGGCCACTCTGGCGCTCGCCCGAGTGGAGCGAACCCAGACCCGGATTGTTTGGCGAAAACCTGCTCACGCAGGGCCTTGACGAGACCACAGTCTTCATTGGAGACCGTTGGCGTATCGGGGCGGCGCTGCTTCAAGTCACAGAGCCCCGCATTCCCTGCGACAAATTCTGCGCCGTGATGGGCTCAAATCAGGCCGCTCGCCAGATGATTCACTTGGGAACGTGCGGCTGGTACCTACGCGTCGTCTCGCCCGCCCCGCTTGCGGCAGGCATGTCCATTGAGGTGATCCCCGGCTCGCGAGACACCAATGTCGCAGCGGCCTTTGCCTTCAAGACGAAGCGGGCGCGATAGCCACACCAAGAGCGGAACGTACGCGCAGCAGCTCGGCTGGCAAGCGCTCACCCAGCCGCGCAAACCAGAGGTCATGCTCACGCAGTTCAGCATCCCAATCGCTCACATCAATCGCCGTAAGCTGCTCAAAAACCTGCCGATCAAATGCGAGGCCCGCCCAATCAATATCTTCAAATCGGGGGGAGACCCCTAGCGCGTGCTCGTACCCTTGAGGCGCCGCTCCCTCGATTCGCGCAATCATCCACTCAAGGATTCTGGCATTCTCTCCAAAGCCTGGCCAAACGAACCGCCCTTGAGCGTCGGTGCGAAACCAGTTGACCGCGAAAATCGCGGGCAAACGAGCTCCTTTTGCGCTCAGGCTCTGGCCCAACCGAAGCCAGTGGGCGAAGTAATCGCCCATGTGATAGCCGCAGAATGGGAGCATGGCGAAGGGATCTCTGCGCACAATACCCTGGACACCCGTTGCCGCCGCTGTCGTCTCCGAGCCCATGGTGGCGGCCAGATAAACGCCCTCCTCCCAGCTCCTGGCCTGGGCCGCCAATGGCACCGTGGCAGATCGACGGCCCCCGAAAATAAACCCATCGAGCACCACCCCCTCGGGATCATCCCAAGCCGAATCGATGACTGGATTTTGTTGCGCAGAAACCGTGAATCGTGCGTTGGGATGCGCTGCTTTGCGCTTGTGCTGCGCGCCGATCTCGGGCGTCCACTCACGTCCTTGCCAGTCAAGACAATGATCGGGCGGCGTTTCAGTCATCCCCTCCCACCAGACATCCCCATCATCTGTAAGTGCGACATTGGTGAAAATCACGTGCTCACGAAGTGATGCCATGCAGTTTGGGTTGGTCTTCTCTCCGGTCCCAGGTGCAACGCCGAAATATCCAGCCTCCGGATTGATTGCCCGCAACCGCCCCTTCTCATCGGGCTTGATCCAAGCAATGTCATCCCCAATCGTGGTGATCTTCCAGCCTTGATCCGTCATCCGCTGAGGCGGAATCAGCATCGCAAAATTGGTCTTTCCACACGCCGAGGGAAAAGCTGCAGCAAAGTGATAACGCTGACCCTGAGGCGACTCAACCCCGAGGATCAACATATGCTCGGCAAGCCACCCCATGCCATCGTGCTGCGCCTGCCGATGCCCCATGGTGGATGCAATCCGCAACGCAAAACACTTCTTCCCCAACAGGGCATTGCCGCCATAGCCTGATCCATAAGACCAGATCTCCCGAGTCTCGGGGAAATGCACGATGTACTTCGTTTCATTGCAAGGCCATGGGACATCCGGAGTCCCAGCTGTCAACGGACGACCGACCGAGTGCACACAGGGAACAAACTCACCGTGTTCACCCAAGTGTTCAAAGACGCGCTTACCCATGCGGGTCATTAAGCGCATATTAACCACCACATAGGGAGAATCTGTGAGCTCAACACCGATCTGTGCAATCGGGGAACCAATCGGGCCCATAGAAAACGCAATCACATACAGTGTGCGACCTCGCATACACCCTTCAAACAGACCATCGAGCGTATTTCGCATGTCTTGAGGCGACACCCAATTGTTGTTCGGACCTGCGTCTGCTTGATCTTCGGTGCACACAAAAGTCCGATCCTCTACTCGGGCTACATCAGAAGGGTCTGACCATGCCAGGTAGGAGTTCGGTCGCTTCGACGGATTGAGTCGCTTAAGGGTGCCCTGCTCCACCATGATCTGAAACAAATGCTGAGCTTCTTGTTCCGAGCCATCACACCAAACGATGTTCTTGGGCTGGGTTTTGTCCGCAACGGATTGCACCCACTGCAGCAGCTTAGAATGGCGTGTGAGGGGCACTCCCTCGAGTATCCGTGATGCATTCATGACGACATCTTTCGAAAATTGGAGTGAAATGAGTCTAGCACCTGGCGTTACATTGGCTGTGCTCACCACTGGCGGCACATTCGAGAAGGTGTACCGGCCGCAAGAAGGTCGGCTTTGGTTTGACCAGAGCGGGCTAGCCAGATGGCGAGAGCAATGCCAACTCCCCGAGCGCTGCAGGCTTGAAGTTGTCATGTTGGTCGACAGCCTCGACATGACTGAAGTGCAACGAGATCACCTGGCGCAACGCATTGGCGAAGCGCCAGAGACCCGCGTTGTGGTCATTCATGGCACGGACACCATGGTGGCCTCCGCGACGCGCGCAACGGAGCGCCAAAGATCAGACCAAGTGGTGGTCTTCACCGGCGCCATGATTCCAGCAAGCCAGGCGAACTCCGATGCGCTTTTTAACCTGGGCATGGCTGTTGCCGCCAGCCAACTGCTAAACCCCGGCAGCTACATCTGCATGTCCGGTCAAGTCTTCCCATCCAACCGTGTTCAGAAAAACAAGACGCTGGGCCGGTTCGAATTACTTCCCGATACAGAATGAACTGAAGATCGTGCCCAACAGATCGTCAGAGTGGACTTCGCCAGTTAATTCAGACAAGGCCCCCTGCACTGCTCGAAGGTGCTCCGCACACAGCTCCAAGGCGCCCCGGGCAAGCGCCAAGCGGGCCTGTTTCAGGCTCGACTGAGCCATCGAGAGCGCCTCAAGCTGCCGCCCTCTCGCAGAGAAAACCGTCTCTCCGGATTCCTGTGTCCATCCGGCTTTTTGTTTGAGGCTCATGCGCAAAGCCTCAAGTCCAGCTCCCGTTTTGGCAGAAACCATCTGACGCTCAAACGGGAGGCACGCTGCAGAGGGCAAGCCGGCCCAACGCGCCAATTCCTCGCAGGCAGGCTCTCCCTCTAATCGATCGATTTGATTGAGAACCATCAAAAGGGCTGGGGCAAGCCCGGTCTGCACTCTTCTCTCATGAAGCTTTTGCGCAAGACATTCAACGAGTGCCGGCTCCATGGTGTGCTGGCCCGTGGCGTCCAACACCCAAAGCACGAGATCGGCCTGAGCAAGCGTCTGCCAACTTTTCGCAATGCCCATCTGCTCGATCGGATCTTGCGAGGATCGCAGCCCCGCGGTGTCCACCACAGAAACTGGAATGCCATCTATAACAAGCTGTGAGGCAATACGATCACGTGTCGTTCCGGCCACATCGGTCACGATGGCGAGCTCTTCCTCTGCGAGCGCATTAAGCAGAGATGACTTGCCCACATTGGGTGCCCCAATCAGTGCAATGGTCAGACCCTGAGCAAGTGCGGCTCCGCGCTGTGCGGCAGCAAACACAGCCAAAAACTGCTGGTCTAGCGCCGTAAGCCTGTCATCGAGCTGCTCCTGAGAGACCACCTCGATCTCCTCCTCGGGGAAATCCAAACAGGCCTCCACGCGGACGCGGAGATCGGTCAAGCCCTGCTGTAAGGACGCAACCGACTGACTGAAGCCTCCTCTGAGCGATTGCAGGGCTGCTCTCGCAGCCTGAACACTGCTGGCGGCGATCAAATCCGCAATGCCTTGAGCCTGCAAGAGATCAAGCTTCCCGTGATGGAACGCACGCTCAGAAAACTCTCCCGGCCGCGCTTGGCGAATCAACTGATCTGGCAGGGAACATGCCAAAACTGCCCGCAACACCACCTGTAGCACCGCTGGACCGCCATGCCCTTGGAGTTCAAGCACGTCTTCGCCCGTAAAGCTGTTGGGGCCCGGAAAAAAAAGCGCAATCCCGTCGTCAACGAGCTCTCCACCGGGTGCCTTAAAGAGCACCTTTTGCGCTAAGCGCGGTGATGCAGGAGCTCCTGTCATCAGGTGCAAGACCCGCATTGCTGCGGGTCCCGATACGCGCACCACCCCAATGGCCCCAGGTGCAAGACCCGAGGCAATAGCAACAATGGTGTCGCTAAACGGGGACATTCATCCGTTTCATGATGAACCACTGCTGAGCGATAGACACCACGTTATTCACAAGCCAATACAAGACTAGGCCCGCAGGGAAGAAGAAAAAGAACACCGAGAACACCAGTGGCAAGAACATCATCACCTTGGCCTGAAGAGGATCTGGTGGTGGTGGATTGAGCTTAGTCTGGAGGAACATTGTCGCCGCCATGACGACTGGCAAAATGTAATAAGGATCTGGAGCCGCCAGATCTGCAATCCATAAAATCCAAGGCGCATTGCGCATCTCGACACTGGCCAGCAACACCCAATAAAGCGCCAAAAAAACAGGGATCTGAATGAAGATGGGCAGGCAACCGCCTAATGGGTTGATCTTTTCTGTCTTGTAGAGCTCCATCATCGCTTGGTTGAACTTTGCCTTGTCCTCACCATAGCGCTCACGCAATGCGGTCATTCGGGGCGCAACCGCCTTCATCTTGGCCATGGACTTATAGCTTGCCGCTGACAGGGGGTAGAACAACGCCTTGATGATGATGGTCAAGAGCACGATCGCCCAACCCCAGTTGGGCACCCATTGGTAGAGCAGCTCGAGCAGCCAATAGATGGGCTTGGCAATAAACGTCAGCCAGCTGTAGTCCACAACCAAGTCAAGTCCTGGAGCAAGGGTCTCTAGTACACGTTGAACCTGAGGCCCAACATACAGAATGGATTCGTGAGTCTGCTGCGCTCCAGGTGCAACGGCTGGAAAGGCTTGCAATACACCTGCCGCATATCGGTTCTCTCCGACTTTTCGGGTGTAGAACTCCCGAGCAGCCTGGTTTTGAACCACCCAAGCGCTAACAAAATAATGCTGAACGATCGACATCCATCCGTCGTTGGCTTTTTGAACGTAGTCGCGGCGACCTTTCTCAATGTCCGAAAAGTCAACCTTCTCGAATTTTCCTTGATCGGTGTACACCGCAGGTCCTGTAAAGGTCTGATAAAACGAGCTCTCTCCAGGCGCAGGATCTCCGTTGCGTAAAAACTGCAAGTAAATGGTTGGCGTCACCGTATCGGCACCGGTATTGAGCACCGTATGCTGAATGCGCACCTGATGACCAGACTCAGACAAAGAGATACGCTTGATCAACTTCAGTCCACCCGCTTCAGCAGACAGCAACAAGGTGCGCTCAGGAACATCTTCCGCGCGCAACGGCATTGCCTGGAAAATCAGGGTGTGATTTGGAAGGCTCTTACCGTTGGGACCTGCACCAACAAGTCCAGTTTGAGCCTCATAGAATCGCTGATCAGCCTGGTCAAACAATCGAACAAATCCACCCGGATACTGATCGGATGCCTGATCTTTTAAAACTGCGCCTACGAATCGAGCACCTTGACTGTCGACTTGGAGCTCCAAATCACGGTTCTTAAGCGTAAAAACCTGCGAGGCAGCCACGGCTTGCGTTGCATCCACAGCTGCTGGTACGGCCTCAACCGCCGGTTTGATCGGTGTTGGCAACGCGCCCGTGGAAACGGAGACAGGTGCATTGGTTTCAAGCGTGCTTGAAGATGACTGGGCAGCAAGAGGGTTCGATTCCCGCATCCAGGCTTCCCACAGCAAGAAGACAGAACCAACAAAAACCAACATCAAAATCGTACGACGTACATCCATGACCTAAGTCCTATCGGATTGGCAATTAAAAGAGGGGGCCGAATGCTCAGCAGGTGGCGCTACGGGATCATAGCCACTTCCGCCACCCGGTCTACATCGACAGAGTCTTCCTGCAGTCATTCGCGCCCCAGACCAGAGGCCATGGACGCGAATCGCCTCCTGAGCATACTCTGAGCAGCTTGGGAAAAATCGACACCGTGGGCCAATGAGGGGCCGAATAAACAACTGATACAGTCGAATCAAGAAACACACTGCAGCGGCCAATCTATGCGCAACCCTCATTGGGGCCTGCCTTTACTGAGTCGCATGTTCGAGCGCGCGAAACGCTTGATCGAACAACTGCACCAGTGCACCGTAACGCTCCTTGCGTTCAGCGAGCGTTTCCCATCGCGGTTTGCCGCGACATCGAACCAACAAATGATGTGGAACAGGGAGCGGGCGAGCTTGCCAATAGGTGCGACACCAGCGACGGACTTTGTTGCGTTGAACGGCCTTACGCAGCACTTTTTTAGGGATAATGAATCCGAGCGCCGAACCCGTGTTTTCGCTTACAGCGGGCTGAGCGTAGACCATCAACCAGTCGTTTGCCGCAATAGGTCTTCTCTGCATGAGACGAGCAAATGCGTCTGGCTGGGAGAGCCGCTCTAGTGCACCCATGAGATGGGTGCTCGAGGTGCCCGAGTGGCCTTAGCGATTTCCGACATAAGGGGCTCCGCCATGATCGTTGACCGAGTCAGGCGCGGCTGCGCGTGAGCTAGACAGCGAGACGGTGACGACCTTTGGCGCGACGGGCACGGATGACAGCTCGGCCACCGCGCGTCTTCATGCGCACCAGAAAGCCATGCGTCCGTTTGCGGCGAACCACGGAAGGTTGGAAGGTCCGTTTCATGATTATTCTCCAAAAAGGGAACCTTAAATTCTAGTAGAAATTTAGACTCATGGCTAGCACGTAAGAGCGCCCCCCCTGTGGATAAGTCAGCTACTTCAGGTACACTAAGCCTCGTATTTTTCCTTCGGTACCCATGCCTCATTCTCACTCCAGCCCCAACGAATCCTTCCAGCAGGCTTGGATTGAGTGTCTTGCCTTTTTTGAGCAAACACTACCGACCCAACAGTTCAAGACTTGGGTTTCCCCACTCATATTGACGCGGGCCGAACAACACCCTGACCAGCTCAAGCTCATCATTGAGGCGCCAAACCGTTTCAAGCAGGGCTGGGCCCAAGACCAGCTCACAACGCCCCTACAAAAATGGTGGCAAGGTCAGTTTCATCTCCCTGTCACGATCGAGTTTGCGCTCAAAGTGAGTGCCGACGGCACAGACCCTTCAATAGCAGCGCAAGACCACTTTGGTCTCCATGAACGAGACAGTCACACGGCACAAGTCCCCGCACATCCAGAACAACCCGTCCACCTTGATCAGGCACGGCTCAATAGCGACTGGACTTTTGATAGCTTTGTACTTGGCAAAGCGAATCAGCTCGCACGTGCTGCAGCCATTCAAGTGGCAGACAACCCAGGACGAGGCTACAACCCCCTCTTCTTGTATGGTGGTGTTGGATTGGGCAAAAGCCACCTCATTCACGCGGTCGGAAACCTCATGATCGAACGCAATCCTTCCGCCAAAATCAGGTATATCCACGCAGAGGCTTACGTCAGTGATGTCGTTCGCGCGTATCAACGCAAATCTTTCGACGAACTCAAAACCTACTACCACTCCCTAGACTTGCTTCTGGTCGACGACATTCAATTTTTTGCTGGTAAATCTCGAACTCAAGAAGAGTTCTTCTATACCTTTGAAGCGCTCGTTGCAGCGCGCAAACAGCTCATCATCACCAGCGATACTTATCCATCAGAGCTCGGAGGCATTGATAGCCGACTCATCAGCCGTTTTGGCTCTGGCCTTACCGTAGCCATTGAGCCGCCTGAACTCGAAATGCGCGTTGCAATCCTGCTCAGGAAAGCCGATCAAGAAAACCTCGCGCTGGGGGAAGATGAAGCATTTTTTATAGCACGCCAGCTCAGGTCAAACGTTCGGGAATTGGAAGGTGCTTTGCGTAAGGTTGTGGCTTATTGTCATTTCCACCAGAAACAGCCCTCTATTGAAGTCGTCAAAGACGCCCTCAAGGATCTCCTGTCATTGCAAAAAACGCTGATCTCCGTCGAAAACATTCAGAAGACCGTTGCAGACTTCTTCAAGATTAAAGTTGCAGATATGTATAGCAAAAAGAGGCCCGCAAATATCGCCCTTCCACGTCAAATCGCTATGTATCTTGCGAAAGAACTGACCCAGAAAAGCCTGCCTGATATTGGTGATCTCTTTGGTGGCCGAGATCACACCACCGTGCTTCACGCTGTGCGAAAGATCACTGAAGCAAGACAGCACAACACCGAACTCAACCGCCAACTTCACCTACTCGAACAACAACTCAGGGGATAAGACGTGAAAAGCGTGTGCATAAATTGTGGACAACACGGACCTAACCTCGCGCAACCACAAGTTATGCACAGCACCCCCGACCACTTGCAAGATTATCCACACCGCTTTTCGACCGATAACGCCATGATAAAACAACTCTTTTCTACTTGATCACAGCCTGAGGCACCCTCTAACTACGACTACTAAGAGATATTTATGATACTGATCAAAGCTCAAAGAGACGCCCTGGTAAGGCCACTCCAAACCGTCAGTGGCATTGTTGAACGCAGACATACCTTGCCTATCCTCTCCAATGTGCTCATTCGTAAAGTTGGATCGGTCGTCTCGTTCGTTTCCACTGACATTGAAATTCAAATCACCAGCCACTCCGAGATCGGACAAGCTGGAGAAGACGCCTCCATAACCGTGTCGGCACGGAAGCTACTCGATATTCTTAGAGCGCTACCAAACGATTCTGAGGTCACCGTGGCACTTGCAAGCCGAAAATTAACCGTCACCCAGAACAAGGTTCGATTCAATCTTCAAACACTGTCCGCTGAGGAATTTCCAACCGTCAAACAGCCTGAGCAAATCAACGCACGTCTTACGATGACTCAAAAATCACTTCGTGGACTGATGCACGCTGTTCACTTTGCGATGGCACAACAAGATATCCGTTATTACTTGAATGGACTGCTTTTAGTTGTCGAACAAAATCATCTACGTGCCGTGGCCACGGACGGACATCGGCTGGCATTTAATTCAATATCGGAAATTAGCGTTACAGAAAAAACCACTGAAGATAAAATTGAGTTGATCGTACCTAGAAAAGCCATCATAGAATTACAAAAACTGCTTCAAGATAATGATGATCCGGTTCATGTGGAGTTTTCAAGCAACCAAGTAAAATTTTATCTAGGAAACATTGAAATTTTATCTAAGCTCATTGAAGGTAAATTTCCAGATTATCAGCGTGTAATTCCAAAGAACCATACAAAACACATACAAATAGCTCGAGAGATTTTTCACGGTGCGTTGTCACGTGCTGCTATTTTAACTTCCGAGAAATTCAAGGGGGTTAGGTTAACCTTAGCCGAGCATGCCCTAAAAATTTCCTCAACAAACGCCGAACAAGAAGAAGCTATTGAAGAGCTCGAGGTAGCGTATGAGCATGAGCCACTCGATATCGGGTTTAACGTACAATATCTGATTGATGTTTTGTCGAATCAGAAAAGCCAATACATTATGTTGTCTCTACAAGATACAAACTCGAGCGCACTCATTTCTACCCCAGAAGATTCCGAGTTTAAGTATGTTGTAATGCCAATGAGAATTTGAATTTCACTGTTTTTAGAAGAAAATAATGACAAATCAAGAGTATGGCGCCTCGTCTATTAAGATGCTCAAAGGCTTGGAGGCCGTCCGTAAGCGCCCAGGTATGTACATTGGCGACACTCACGACGGCACCGGGCTTCATCACATGGTCTTTGAAGTTGTGGACAATGCTATTGATGAAGCACTTGCTGGTCATTGTGATGATATTGTTGTCACAATTCATACCGATAACTCAATTTCAGTAACAGATAACGGTCGCGGTATTCCAACGGATCTCCATGCAGACGATGAATTAGGTCGAAGCGCAGCTGAGATTGTTATGACAGAGCTACATGCCGGTGGAAAATTCGATCAAAATAGTTACAAGGTGTCTGGTGGACTTCATGGTGTTGGTGTGTCTGTCGTTAATGCACTTTCAGATTGGTTGAAACTCAGTATTCACCGAAATGGCGAGACCCATTTTATGGAGTTTCGTCAAGGTGAACGTGTAGAGCCACTAAGGGTTATTGGAACGACATCAAAGAAGGGCACTGAGGTTCATTTTCTTGCAAGCCAGGAAATCTTTCAGCATGTTGAATTCCACTACGATCTACTGGCCAAGCGTCTGCGTGAACTGAGCTTTCTCAATCATGGCGTGAAGATCCGACTCGTGGATTTGCGTGAAGGCAAAGAAGAAAACTTTGCTTTTTCTGGTGGTGTATCGGGTTTTGTGAGTTATATCAATAAGGCCAAAAACCCTTTGCATGCGGAAGTATTTTCCGCAGCGGGCGACAAAGATGGCATTACGGTGGAAGTTGCCATGCAATGGTGCGACCACTTCAATGAGCAGGTGCTTTGCTTTACTAACAACATTCCGCAGCGTGATGGCGGAACGCACCTGACTGGTCTGCGTGCAGCCATGACGCGCGTGATGAATAAATACATTGCAGACGAAGAGCTCGCAAAGAAGGCCAAGGTAGAGACAACAGGTGACGACATGCGCGAGGGCCTCACGTGTGTGCTCTCAGTCAAGGTGCCAGAGCCGAAGTTCTCATCCCAGACCAAGGATAAGCTGGTCTCAAGTGAGGTACGACAGCCTGTTGAGGATGTTATTGGTAAAGCGCTTGAGACGTTCCTACTAGAGCATCCGGTTGAGGCGAAAGCGATATGTAGCAAAATTGTAGATGCCGCCCGTGCCCGCGATGCTGCACGTAAAGCTCGCGAAATGACGCGCCGAAAAGGAGTATTGGAGTCATTTGGTTTGTCTGGGAAGCTGGCAGACTGTCAGGAGCGCGATCCAGCAAAAGCAGAACTTTATTTGGTTGAGGGTGACTCTGCTGGCGGCTCTGCAAAACAAGGACGCGACCGGAAATTTCAGGCGATTTTGCCACTTAAAGGCAAAATACTTAATGTCGAAAAAGCTCGCTTTGACAAGCTTCTGTCCTCACAAGAAATTATTACATTGATTCAAACCTTGGGTACGGGAATTGGTCAAGATGAATACGACCCGGCCAAGTTAAGATATCATCGTATTATTATTATGACGGACGCCGACGTAGACGGGTCGCATATTCGCACACTGCTGCTTACCTTTTTCTATAGGCAGATGCGCGAGCTGGTTGAACGAGGTCATGTCTATATTGCACAGCCTCCGTTGTATAAAATAAAAATTGGCCGAGAAGAACGTTATATCAAAGATGATGTGCATCTCCAGACGGTGCTTATGGAATTAGCACTCAAGGACGCCCGTATAGAAGTTCCACCCGGCTTGCCGTCTGACTCTATTGTGCTGTCATCTTTAGCGCAGCATTATCGGGAGGCAACGCTAATTCGCGAGAAGCTCGCGCGTTGGATCGATGAGCCGTTATTACTGGCGCTTATGGATCAAGTACAGCTCGATTTGAAGGATAGCGACTCAGCCATGGCCAGTGCCGAGCAATTGAATCAATGGTTACGGCAATGGTCTGCTCGGCATGCACCAAGCACGCACTGGCGTGTCTTGGCTGAGCTTGATGCCATACGTCAACAATGGAAGCTGCAGGTCGAGAGAGATTGGCACGGCAACCTCAAACAGACCACGTTGGAAAATGATCTTATCCTAAGTGAGGACTTCCAAACATTGCGTCGATTGGGTGCAGCGCTCAACGCATTGGTTGAGCCAGGCACCTTGGTTAAGCGTGGCCAAGGGGATAACGCAAGATCTCAATCGATTTCTCACACGCAAGAAGCGATTATTTGGCTGCTCTCCGAGGCTGAACGGGGTATGACGAAGCAGCGGTATAAAGGCCTTGGTGAAATGAATCCTGAGCAATTGTGGGAAACCACCATGGATGTGCAGAGCCGCACACTCCTGCAAGTCAAAATTGAAGATGCAATTTCTGCAGATCAAATCTTTACTACGTTAATGGGCGAAGAAGTAGAACCTCGTCGTCAATTTATCGAAACAAATGCCTTGAGGGTTTCAAACCTCGATATTTAAGCGCGGGGGGACTTGGATGCTTTGGGTTTTTTTGCTTCAAACTCGAAGCCTACTTTCCCCTCAGGGGTCTTGACGAGGTATGCCTTGAACTTGCGTTTGGTTTTTGCAGACACGAAACCATCTAGCAGGTCGGTTTTTCCAGCTTGTAAGAGTTTTTGCATCTGTTCAGGTGCAATGGTCTGTTGAAGAATTGTTAGACCGCTTCGAAAATCGCAGGTTTTTTCTGGTCCCACGCTCTTCTCGCAAACGTAGCTTGTCCCATGTTGGAACACAGGACTGTTGCATTTCGGGCATTCGCCAAGAGATTGCGATTGCGAGAAATCAACCGGTTCAGCGTCATCTAAGTTGTCTTGTCCAAAGTCAAAACTCAGTTTGAACTCGGCATCAAGGGTAAGGCTTGCAGCAAAGGGGCGCCCCATTTTGCTTCTAAAGCCATCAACCGGACCAATACTTCGGTGTGTAATGAAATGCTCCGCCTCACTCGTTTCAAAAAGCCGACCCGCAGGGCTCTTTGTGAAAGAGAAATCGCAAGACTGACAAGCAAACCGGCGGTAGTTCTCTTTAACCACGCCTCCGCACTTCGGACATGGCACTTGCAGTGTGGCGTAATCTCCAGGGATTGTGGTGCTGGAGTAGTTCTTGGCCTGCTCCACGATATGTGCGGTGAGCCCCGCGATGTCTTTCATAAAAGCTTGCCGAGAGAGTGCGCCACGCTCAATCTGAGAAAGCTTGAATTCCCATTCCCCAGTAAGCGACGGTTTTGAGAGCGCCTCAACCTCTAGTCCTCTTAATAACGTCATGAGTTGAAATGCTTTAGCTGTAGGTAAGAGCTCTCGCCCGTCTCTCAGCAGGTACTTCTCACTGAGTAACCCTTCAATGATGGCCGCACGCGTTGCCGGCGTCCCGAGCCCTTTGCCGCTCATGGCCTCTCTTAGATCGTCGTCTTCGATGGCCTTGCCCGCGCCCTCCATTGCAGAGAGCAGGGTCGACTCGGTGTAACGCGCCGGGGGTCGAGTCTCGAGTGCTAGCACTTGAACCTCCGCGACGGACGGACGCTCTTCCGGCCCAACGGCGACCAGATTTACACCGTCCTCTTGAGCTTCTTTTCCGTACACGCTGAGCCAACCGGGCTCAGTGAGGATCTTGCCTTCCGTTTTGAACGGTTGTCCAGCAACCTCACTGATGCGAACGGTATTGAGGAACTCAGCAGGCGGAAAAAAGACCGCTAAAAAACGCCTGCAGACCAGATCGAAGAGCTTTTGTTCGGGCTCAGACAATGCCTTGGGCATGAGCCCTGTTGGAATGATGGCAAAGTGATCCGACACTTTGGCGTTATCGAAAATCCGCTTATTGGGCTTCACCCAGCCCTGCTTGAGGATGGTTTTGGCAGCAACGGCATAACTCGTGCCATCGAATTGGCCGAGTGTTGTCTTGACGGTCTCAAGGTAGTCCTCGGGCAAGGCTTTTGAGTCTGTTCTCGGGTAGGTGAGGACCTTGTGCTTCTCGTACAGCGCTTGAGCCAGACCCAGGGTGTTTTTGGCTGAAAAGCCAAACCGTGCATTCGCCTCTCGCTGAAGACTGGTGAGGTCAAAGAGTGCCGGTGCGGCTTGACTGCTCGGCTTGTGTTCTTCTCGAACGACCGCCGTCTGATGTGCTACGAGTGTTGCGATCTCCTCTGCCTGGCGCGCGTCCCAGATTCTCTCCGCCCGGGCATCTGGTGCATCGGGGGACTTCTTAAATCCGGTATCGAACCACCGGCCCTCATACCGCCCGGCCGCGCAGACGAACTCGGCCTTGACCTCAAAGTAAGGCTTGGCCACGAACTTGCGAATCACTTCCTCACGCTCGACCACCACAGAGAGCGTTGGTGTCTGGACGCGGCCGACGGTTGTCAGGAAGAACCCCCCCTCCTTGGAGTTGAATGCGGTCATGGCTCGCGTGCCATTGATGCCAATCAGCCAATCAGCCTCTGATCGCGAGCGAGCGGCCTCGGAGAGGGGTCGAAGCTCCTCATCGGTTCTCAGATGATTGAATGCATCGCGAATAGCAGAGGGCGTCATAGACTGCAGCCATAACCGAGCAATCGGTTGCTTGGCCTTGGTGTATTGAACGATGGTTCGAAAAATCAGCTCGCCCTCGCGCCCCGCATCACACGCGTTGATGATGTGGCTGATGTCCTTTCGGCGAATCTGCTTGGCCAAGGTTTTGAGTTTTTGCTCGGACTTAGGCAGCGGCTGTAAGTCAAACTCCGGTGGAATCACGGGTAGGTGAGCAAACGACCACTTTCCCCGCTTGACCTCGTAGGCCTCAGGAGCCTTGATCTCAAGCAGGTGGCCCACAGCGGACGCGATGACCATATCGTCTCGCTCAAAAAAATCGTCTTGCTTGGAGAACCCACCCAACGCCTTGGCGATATCGGCTGCCACAGAGGGCTTTTCAGCGATTACAAGAGACTTGCTCAATTCTAGGATTCCTTCATCCGTGAGTGGGGCCGGAGAGACCACCTGCCGTCTACCAGTCGACTGGCCAAGCCGCGAAGCTCCAAAATCAACAATCCCGCCATAAGGTCTGACAAGCCCAGGCCAGACTGCGCGCTGAGGACTTCAGGGGCGTTGGGCTGAAAGTCTAGCACCGCCATGATCTGGGCAGCCCTTGTGTCTAATTCCAACGGTAAGTCGGGAGTACTGTGGGCGGGGGCCCTCTCAAATAAGTCGGGCTGACGACAGGCTAAAAGCACATCTTTGGCATTCTCGATCAGATGAGCCCCATCACGGATGAGTCGGTGGCCGCCACTGTATCGACCACCTGAGACCGGGCCGGGGAGGACCATGACCTCTCGGCCCAGCTCAATTGCGGCTTGGGCAGTGCTCAAGGCGCCGCTCCGATGACCAGCCTCAATCACAATGACGCCCACGGATAACCATGCAATGAGCCGATTTCTAAGTAGAAAGTGATGGGGTCTGGGCGCCATTGCATCGGGGTACTCAGAGATCAGCAAGCCGCCTTGATCGAGGATTCGCTGCATGAGCGTGGCATGCTGCGGAGGGTAGGTCTGGTCGAGCCCGTGTCCGAGCACAGCGATCGTCCTCCCAGTTTGCTGTGAGAGCGCACCCAGGTGAGCAGCCGCGTCAACGCCAAGCGCAAGACCACTGGCAATACAGAGACCATGGCCAGCGAGCTCCGAGGCGAGCACTTGCGCATGGTGACAGCCCTGAAGACCGGCGCGACGGCTTCCAACGATGGCCATGGTGGGCTGTGACAGGCAGTTGAGGTCGCCTCTAAAATAGAGTCGTCCGATTCGGGGTTGGAGCTCAGCATCATGGGCTGGCCATGCGGATTCGGGCACAATTTGGGTTTGCATACTCGCCTCTCAGAGAAAAACCCTCTAGGCTAGTGAGCAACAACCTTGAAGCAATATCCATTCGTATGGCGCTCTTACCCATTCTTCACTATCCAGATCCGCGACTTCGCACGGTGGCTAAGTCCGTGCAGCACTTTGACGCGCGGCTCGAAGCGCTCATTGCGGACATGTTCGAAACCATGTACGCAGCACCGGGTATTGGGTTAGCAGCCACACAGGTCGATGTGCACGAGCAGGTGATCGTGATGGACCTCACAGAAGACCATAGTGAGCCACGAGTGTTCATCAATCCGGTTGTGTTATCGCAGAGTCAAGTGGTCAAGCGCTACCAGGAAGGATGCCTGTCTGTTCCTGGTGTGTTCGATGACGTTGAGCGTCCCGACGTGATTGAGATTCGAGCCCAACGGGCGGACGGATCAACCTTCGAGCTGCAAGCAGAGGGGCTTCTTTCGGTGTGCATTCAGCATGAAATGGATCATCTCTCGGGCAAGGTTTTTGTGGACTATCTCTCGCGCCTGAAACAGACGCGTCTGCGCGATCGGCTCCTTAAGGAATTGCGCGAGCAGAAAAAGCTGAGAGACTCAGCCCATCTCCCGGCTTAGCGCATGCGCATTGGGTTTGCTGGGACACCAGCGTTTGCAGCACAGCACCTCCAAGCCCTTGCGGATTTCGTTCAGCACAAGCCAGGACACGCGTTGGTTGCGGTTTTCTCCCAGCCTGATCGTGCTGCAGGTCGGGGTCGGCGCCTGACTCCGAGCCCAGTCAGTGAGTGCGCTAAAACCCTCGGACTGCCCCTTCTGAATCCTTTGAGTTTTCGGGCGGATCGAGAGGGCGGGCAGCAGGCTCAGCAGGCCCTTCAAGATCTTCATCTGGATCTCTTGGTGGTTGTTGCATACGGATTGATTCTCCCGCCTGCCGTGTTGACGTTGCCCCGCTGGGGATGCATCAATGTTCACGCATCCTTGTTGCCACGTTGGCGGGGTGCAGCACCGATTCAAAGAGCCATTGAGGCCGGGGACACGCAGACAGGCGTCTGCATTATGCAGATGGAAGCGGGTCTCGATACGGGTCCGGTGTGGACCCGTGCATCCATTGCCATCGATCCTCAAGAGACAGGCTCCGAGCTGCAAACCCGTTTAGCGGCACTGGGATCGCAGCAATTGGTGGCGTTTCTGGGCAGTGGTCGGCTTCAGACGGGCGCGCCCGAGCCCCAGCCCGATGAGGGTGTCACCTACGCCCACAAGTTGTCGTCACAGGATCGTGAGGTCCGATTCGATCGTCCGGTTCAGGCCGTGGTAGATCAGATCCGAGCACTTGAGACCTCGCCAGGAGCCGTATCGCAGCTGCGCGGAGAAGCGGTCAAGCTTGGGGGTGCCTGTGTGGTGGAGCGGCTGGGGCAGTGGGGGCCACCAGGCTCGATTCTGAGTATGGGAGCGCCCGAAACGGGGATCGTGGTGGCGTGCTCACAGGGCGCACTAGGTTTGACATGGTTACAGCGACCGGGCGGAAAGCCGCAGCCTGGTGTCATCTTCTCGCGAGCGCTGGGCCTCAAACCGAACGAACAATTTGGAGTGTCGCGCTGACTGCCCATTCGCTGGTTTCGCAGCGGGCCCCGCTCTGGAAGGAGTTTCGCCATGCGGCTCAGCAGATGCGCAAAATGCTCTCTGACGAGCCGGATAAGGCAGGCGCAGCTTTGTCATTGTCTGCCGCGGAAACAGACCTCCTCTACGGCGGACTGCGAAACTGGGGCTTAACCCAGGTTCGGCTAGCGCGTATGGCGAAGCGACAGCCCGATCCGGGACTTGCCATGCTTTTAAGTGTGGTGTTTGGTGCGCTTCGCCGCGGCTATCGGTCGCCGGCCCTCTTAGTGAATCAAGCTGTTCAGGCAGCTCAGGCCTGGGCAGGAGCGCCTGGTGCTCGATTCGTAAATGCCATCCTGCGTCAGGCGCTCTCCGATCCTTTATCGGCCGCCCAGGACCTACACCATCCAATTGCCCGTTGGAATGCGCCTGCCTGGTGGATTGAGCAGATGCGAGAGAGTCTTGGAGATCGGACAGCGCATTGGCTAGATCATCAGCAGAGGCATCCGCCTCTCACGGTGCGATATGTGGGGCCATCAGCGCAGAGACAGGCCTGGATACAAGCCCTTCACTCCCAGGGCTTGCGACCATGGTCTGTGGGCCCAGCACTTCCCCGGGCGTTTCATTTAGAGCCGCCCCGACCTGTCACACAGCTGCCAGGGTTTGCTCAAGGCTGGTTCCGGGTGCAGGATGTCTCTGCGCAGCGGTGCTTTGGGTGGTTGCCACTCCAGGACGGACAGACGGTGTGGGATGTCTGTGCCGCACCCGGAGGCAAGACGTTTTTGGCGGCGGAGCAGTCTGCTGTTCATATCTATGCAAGTGATGCGTCTGAGGGTCGCTTGCACAAGCTTGAGACAGAGTGGTCACGTTTGAGCACCCAGCTCTCGGGTCATGTCTATTCGCAGGCCTTCGATCCACTGGCTGGTGGGATATGGCCAGCACATTGGCCTGGCGATTTTGATCATCTGATTCTCGATTTGCCTTGCTCAGCTTCTGGTGTGGTACGGCGGCACCCCGAGATTCCGTGGAGAAGAACGCCCGCTCAACTAGAGGTTGCTCGTGCATTGCAGTGGAATCTGCTCAAGGCTGCGTGGCCCCGGCTTAAACCGGGTGGTGAGGCCTTGTTGGTGACATGTTCAGTCTTTCTGCAAGAAGGCGAGGAACTGGCGCGAAGATGGCAGAATGAGTCATGTCATGTCGAACGGCTTCCTGCGCCGGGACTCCTTATGGCCGAGGGCGAGCGCGTCGGAGATGGTTTTTTTGTCGCTCGTTTTCGCAAGCGGGCCTAGACTGTGCGGTCCAGGCGCTTTTGGCCTGGAGTATGGTTTGGGCCCTTGCCGCTTCGGCTTACGCCACTGAAACTGCGCACAAAGCTGCACCCCGAGTTCCCACGGTTGAGCTCAGTGAGCTTGCGCTCATCGATGATCCACTCGAGGGTGTTGTGGTCTCTGGGCAGGTTCAGGTCATCCTCAGTGCAGCCCTGATTCAGGCGATTGAACGCGGAGTCCCGCTTCGTTTTGTGTCTTCCTTTCAGGTTCTGCAACGTCGCTGGTGGTGGTGGGATCGACAGGTTTACAGCCGCACGCGCTCTGCCGATCTGGTTTTTCATCCATTGACCCGGCAATTTCGAGTCACGATCGATGGGGGGGCCCCATTGGTCTATGCGGATTTTGGTGAGGCGCTTCGCGCCAGCCTCTCGGTAAAGGGTTGGCGGGTGGCGAGTCCGGGATCGGGGGTGACCAAAGAGGGGGTTTTTCGAATCCGACTCTCACTGGACCTGGGAGCGCTGCCCAAGGCCATACAGGTGACAGCGCTCACCAGCGAGCAGTGGGCTTTTGATTCGGGATGGTCTCGCATAGAAGACGCTCGCCCAAAGTAAGGCCACTGACATGACTTTTGCGTTCCGGCTTGCTCTCTTATTGGTATTTGCCCTTTCGGGTGGGATGCTTGCCGTGCTGTCGATGGCTTCCGGTCTTGAGAGTCGGCTCGATGAGGTGTACCCCATCTTGGTTGCAGCCAATCTGGCATTGGTATTGATTATGGCGGTGTTGGCGATTGCCATGGTCGCCAAGGCATGGCGGCGATATCGTCGACGCGAGTTCGGGTCACGGCTCACCATACGGCTGGCCACGGCGCTCACGCTGATGGGCATTCTTCCGGTTGCGCTGGTCTCTCTGGTGTCTGTCCAGTTTCTGGCAAGGACCATCGATAGCTGGTTCTCCCAGAGTGTTGAAGGCGCGCTGCAGTCTGGGGCCGACCTGGGTCGTGCCACCGTGGAATCAATGAGGCGAGAGGCGATGAGCAATGCGAGACGCCTGGCCTTGGCCATTGAATCGGTACCAGATAGCGAACTCAATGCGCTTATTGAGTTGGCACTTGAGGGCCGCCCACAGGCTGAGGTGATGGTTCTCAACACGCAGGGCAAGGTCTTGGCCATTCGGAGCGCGACGCTCTTTCGGCTGGTCCCAGACCTGCCCTCCTCCGAGGCGCTCTCTCGTGCAAAGACGAGTCGACAATTCTCTCTGGTGGAGCCGGTCTCAGGCAGTGAGCAATGGGCATTACAGACGCGTGCTTTGGCGCTCTCTGTGCGCAAGGAGCTCAGTCAAGATCCGGTAAGAATTGTGCAGTGGCTTGAGCCGGTGCCCACTCGATTGGCCCAACATATTGACGATCTCAATCGCGGGCTCAATGACTATCAGCAGCTCGGGCTTGGGAAGCAGGGTATTCGGCGTATCTATGGCGTGACGCTCTCACTGGCTTTGCTTCTGGCAGTCTTTGGCGCGTTATCGATTGCGGTGCTGTTGAGCGGCTGGTTGGCTGGGCCACTTCGCGCACTGGAGCGCGCCACGCGAGAGGTTGCGGTGGGAGATTATCCAAAGCTCAGAGAGGACCTTGTCGATCATGAGCTCAATGACCTGATTCGCTCGTTCAATCAGATGACGGCACAGCTCAAAGATGCTCAGCAGCTTGCCGCACAAAGCGAAGCGCAGCGTGAGCAGAGCCTTCATTTCCTCAAGCAGATGCTAGAGACGCTCTCTACAGGCGTGCTCGTGTTGGATGAGGATCTGCGTTTGCGAGAGTTCAATCCCAGTGCCGAGCGTGTTCTGAACCGAGGTCTACAAGCCGCGCTTGGACAGAGTCTTTGCGAGTGGGAGGCCTATGAGCCCCTGATTTCGCTCATGAGAGATCTGCGCGATGCGGGCACGCTGCGGGCACAGCACACCCTGGAATGTCCGGTGGCTGATGGCAGCTTTCGGTCACTTCTGGTGCACGTTGCCAGGCTTTCAGAGGACAGCAGCCACTTTGGTGCGGCCTGGGTGGTGGTGGTCGACGACATTGGAGAGCTGCTCGCGGCTCAGCGGGCAAAGACGTGGTCGGATATGGCGAGACGTCTTGCACATGAGATCAAGAACCCGCTTACCCCAATTCAGCTTTCGGCTGAGCGATTAGAGCGCAAGTTGGCCCCAAGCCTTACTGAGAGCCAACGAGAACTGCTCACTAAATCTGCTCGCACCATTGTGGAACAGGTGTCGGCATTAAAGACCATGGTGGACGCATTTCGAAACTACGCCCGCCTACCCGATGCAAGTCCTACAGCGTTTTCTCTGGCCGCACTCGTTCAGGAGGTGATGACGCTCTACGCCTCAGACGCTCGTGTAGGCGTTCTCGCACTCGATCCAGAGGCGCGTGTTTTTGCAGACCGAGGCCAAATGCTTCAAGTGATTCACAACCTGATTCAGAATGCGCAAGATGCGGTTGAGCGTGTCGCCGAGCCCTTGATTCAGGTCTCCGTGTTGACGCAAGGCGGACGCGTTGTGTTTCGCGTGGATGACAATGGACCTGGACTTGCTCCGGAGTTTGCCCATCGGGTCTTTGAGCCGTATGTCACAACGAAAGCAAAAGGCTCTGGGCTTGGCCTGGCGGTGGTGCAGAAAATCGCGCAGGAAAATCATGCGGAGGTCTCCCTTACTACCTTGCGCGCAGCTGACGCACAGGTGCTTGGAACACGGGCAGAGTTCTCATTTGCGCTCTTGCCCCATGTGGCAGAAAATTAGGGCATGGCGAATATCTTGATCGTAGATGACGAGCTTGGCGTGCGTGAGCTCTTGCTGGAAGTATTAGAAGACGAAGGGCATGCCGTCACGCTTGCGGAGTCGGCCACGCAGGCCAGAGCTGTGCATGATGGTCGGTCTTACGATCTGGTTTTACTCGACATCTGGATGCCAGATACCGATGGGGTGACACTGCTTAAGGAGTGGTCTTCGCAGGGCTTACTCACGGTACCAGTCGTGATGATGTCTGGGCACGCAACCATCGATACTGCAGTTGAGGCGACCCGCATGGGGGCTTTTGATTTTCTTGAAAAGCCGATTGCGTTGGCCAAGTTACTCAAGACCGTGAGTGCGGCGCTCGCCAGAGCCCAGGCACAAAGAGCATGGCGCGATGCTGTGGCCCAGACCCAGCACGCACTTGGAGGGGGTCTCGCAACCCTGGAGGAGGGTGAGCAGCTTGAGGCTGAACAAGGTGATCCCCTCGACATGGCGCGGCAGGCGCTCCTTGCACTGGACCTCGATGCCCCGTTGCGCGAGGTCCGTGAGTCATTCGAGCGCATTGTGCTTCAGTATCAGCTCGACAAAGAGGGGGGCAGCATGACCCGATTGGCTGAGCGATCTGGGCTTGAGCGAACCCATCTCTATCGCAAGATTCGGCAGCTTGGTATGGAGCCACATCGCACGCCAACCCGAAAGGCGGCCGCTTGAAGTTTCTCATTCTGGGGGCCGGACGGGTTGGATCTGGTTTGGCCGAGATGTTGGTGTTAGAGAAGAATGACGTGACGGTGGTGGACACCGACGCAGAGGCTCTGGGGCTTTTGCAGGAGCGTCTTGATCTGAGAACCGTATATGGGCATGCCACTTCGCTGGAGGTGCTCACTTCGGCTGGCATTGAAGAAGCAGAAATGCTGATTGCTGTAACGGCAAGCGATGAGATCAATCTCACGGCGTGCAAGCTTGCTCAGCGGCATTTCAATGTTCCTCAGCGCATTGTGCGTCTGCGATCACCTCAATGGATGGCTCACGAAGAGTTGCTTGCAGACGAGGGTTTTGGCGTAAGCGTGGCCATCAGTCCCGAGAAGACGATCACAGACTACTTGGTCAAGCTCATCGAAATTCCAGAGGCGCTTCAGGTCTTGGAGTTTGCCGAGGGGCGCGCAGGCTTGCTGGCTGTCTCCGCGCGAGAGGGCAGCCCTCTCGTCTCCCACGAGATTCGAGAACTCAGACAGCACCTTCCGGATGTTGATTCTCGTGTGGTTGCAATTTTTCGCGCGGGCCGTGCCATCCTGCCTGAGGGCAACACCCGAATCGAGCCCAACGATGAGGTTTTTTTCTTAGCGGCCTCCGAGCATATTCGCGTTGTCACGCAAGAACTTCGTCAGCAGGACAAGCCGGTGCGACGGGTCATGATCGTGGGTGGCGGAAACATTGGGCGCCGACTCGCTGAAGCCATCAGTGACAGCATGATTCCCAAGATCATCGAGGCGAATAAGCAGCGTTGTATGCTTTTGGCAGAGGCATTGAATGGCAAGGCTCTCGTGCTTCATGGTGATGCAACTGACGAGGATCTGCTCATTGAAGAGAATGTGGCCTCGATGGACCTCTTCCTCGCGCTCACCAACGACGATGAAAACAACATCATGTCTGCCCTTTTGGCTAAGCGCCTCGGTGCCAAGCGTGTTCTGGCACTGATTAACCGCAAGGCATACGCAGAGCTTATGGAGGGTGGTCGGATTGACATTGCGCTCACGCCCTCTCATGTGACCCTCGGTGAACTTTTAAAGTATGTTCGGCGTGGCGATGTGGCAGCGGTCCACAGCCTCAGGCGGGGTGCAGCAGAAGCGTTGGAGTTGGTTGTGCATGGAGATCACAAGACTTCTAAAGTTGTGGGTCGCACCATTGAATCCATTCGTCTGCCGGAGGGTGCGATGATTGGTGGCCTTGTGCGTGGCGAGGTAGACAGAGAGCGTGTCATCATGGGACACCACGATGTCGTGATTGAGTCGGGCGACCATCTCATTGTGTTTGTGACCGATCGAAAGACCATCCCCAAAGTCGAGAAGCTTTTTCAGGTCTCTGCTGGCTTCTTTTAATCCAGATCGATTCTATTTTTTAGTGATTGATCTGTGAGGTCCGCTTGTGGTTGCTGATATTGAGAAGCGCATCGGACCATCGCCATTGAAAAAGCAGGGTGAGCAGCACCCAGACGGCAAGTCCTTGGAAGGCAAGCTCATAAGCCTCTATGGGGTATCGACGCACTCCATCGATGATGCTGCCTTGCCATTGGGCGTCAAGCACCGTGCCAAAGAGGGGCGGCAGTCCAATGCTGCCGGTCATGACGCATAGGTTCATGAACGCCACCACGGCCCCCGTATGGTGGCCTTGTGCGACATCCTTGGCGGCTGCAAACGAGAGCACCATAGATCCCGCACTCAGACCCATTAGCCACAGACAGGCTGTCGTGGCCATGAGGTTGTCTGAGAGGGCACCTGTACTGAGCAGAGCCAGCATCAGAACGACACCTACGGTGCCGAGCATCAGGGGCCTGCGGCGCTCTTGGAGGCGGTCAGACCAGCGTCCAAAGGCCACGCCGCCCAGTGCAAAAAAAATCATCATGCAAGAGGACAGTAGGGTTGCAGTGCTCGCGGACAGCGAAAACCCAGTCTTGAGGTAGGGCACACTCCAGAGCCACGATAGGGCGGCCATGCTGCCAGTCACGCCCATCTGCCCCAGGCCGAGGATGATGAGTGAGCGCCAGGGGAGCGCGAGAAGCGATATGGGCTGTGTAAGTGTTGCCGATGGCTGCACGCTGCGCGATGAATCCGGTCGATCGCGAATCAGCCACCAGAACAGGAGTGCCAGCAGGATGGCGCAGCTTGAACTTCCAAGCAAAACCTCGCGCCATCCAAAGATGTCTGCAAGGCGGCTGAGCGGAAATCCAGCCAACACGGCACCGACTGCGCCCATCGCAAGAGAGAGCCCGGTAATGCCCGCGAACCGCTGTGGAGAGAACCATTCAGAGGCGAGCTTGAGTAAAGCGATCCACGCCACCGCACCTGTTGCCCCAAGAATGAGGCGTCCCAGGATGGCTTGTTCCATCATGGGTGCCAACGCAAAAACAGCGACACCCGCGCCACCGCCGATTGCGGCCATGGTGAGTACTTTTCGCGCTCCGAGGCGATCCACAAGCAGCCCTGCGGGCAGTTGAAAACCTGCGTAAGTCAAAAAATAAGCGGAGGACAGCGTCCCTAGAGCCAGAGCCGTTGGGGCAATCTCTCTTGAGAGGTCAAAGGCAAGGCTTGCAGGTGAGACACGCTGAAAAAAATCGAATACATAGAACAGGGCCGCAAGACCCCACATGCGGTAAGCCAGCTGCACGTTGTCAGCGTTACTGGTATTGATAGAACCCACGCCCCGTCTTACGGCCAAGGTGCCCAGCAGCCACCATTTCCTTGAGTAACGGAGCAGGTCTGTATTTCGGGTCCTCGAAGTGGTCAGACAGCACGTGCATGACGGCCAGAAGCACGTCGAGTCCCACCAAATCTGCCAAGGCCAGCGGGCCAATGGGGTGATTGCATCCGAGCTTCATGCCCTCGTCAATCTCCTCTGCGCTTGCCAGTCCCTCAGCTAAGACAAATACGGCCTCATTGATCATTGGACAAAGCAAACGATTCACCACGAAGCCCGCACTGTTTTTTACGACAATCGGTGTCTTGCCGATCTCCTGGGCAAGGGCTTGAATAGCTTGCATGACTTGATTTGAGGTCTGAAGCCCTTGAATCACTTCGACCAGCGGCATCATGGGAACCGGATTGAAGAAATGCATACCAACAAATCGATCAGGGTGCTTAAGTTTTGAGGCCAGCGCTGTAATCGAGAGCGAGGAGGTGTTGGTGGCAATGATGCAGTGTCTTGGGACCTGGGCCTCGAGCGCTTGAAGAATCTCGACCTTAATGCGCTCGTGCTCGGTTGCCGCTTCAACGACCAGTTCAACCTCGCCGAGCGTCTGGACGTTTGTTACGGTCTGAATTCGTCCCAGGGCCTCTTGTTTCTGTACCTCCGTGAGGCTTCCTTTCTTGATCAGTCGATCCAGAGAGTTCCCGATGGTCTGGATCGCTTTCTCGAGCGCGGACGCTTGGATGTCTTGAAGTACAACAGAGCGACCAGCACAGGCAAATGCTTGGGCAATGCCGTTGCCCATCGTGCCTGCGCCAATGACGCCAATGGTTTGAATCATGATTGACTCTCCTCATTCGATTTTGCATGGAACTGATAGATCGCAAGTGTGGCCCGCAACGAGGCCAGTCGTTCGACGCGAGACAGACCGCCAGACTCATCTTCTCGCAAATACTCGCATCGCGTGATGCGCAGCGCGAGCCGATCGAGCAAGGCCTCAAAGTCCTTTGTGGTGGCGAAATGGAGGTTTGGGGTGTCGAACCACTGATACGGAAGGCGACGGTTAACGGGCATACGCCCATGCAGTAACGACCAGACATGCGACCAATGTCCAAAGTTTGGGCTGCTGACGATCGCTTCGCGACCCATGCGGGCAATCTCACGCAGGACCTGCTCTGTGCGATGGGTCGCCTGCAAGACCTGCGACAGAATAATGGTGTCAAAGGTGGCGTTTCCCAGCAGTGCAAGGCCTTGGTCAATGTCTGCCTGCACCACAGACAGCCCCCGGGAGATACACGTCAAGAGCTTGTCATGATCAATCTCGACCCCGTAGACCGTGCAACCCTTCTCGGTTTTAAGCCAGTGAATGAGGCTCCCATCCCCGCATCCGAGGTCCAGCACCCGGGCCTGCGGCGCCACCCAGTCGGCAATCAGTGCGAGGTCTGCACGAAGAGGCGAGGATCGCTTCACAGGACTCGTCCTGTCTGCTGCCCAAGGGATCTGGCAATGCGTTCAAAGTAGGCTCGAATGACCGCGTGATAGCGGGGGTCCGCCATGAGGAAGGCGTCGTGGCCATGGGGTGCATCAATTTCAGAATAGGTGACCTCATGACCACCTTCGATGAGTGCGGCAACGATTTCTCGCGAGCGCTCAGGAGAGAATCGCCAGTCTGTTGTGAAGGACACCAGACAAAATCCGCAGCGCGCTGGCGCTAGCGCGTGTGTGAGAGAGCCCTGAGCATCTCGTGTGGGATCGAAATAATCTAGAGCACGTGTGATCAGAAGATACGTGTTTGCGTCGAAGTAGCCAGAAAACTTCTCTCCCTGATGGCGCAGGTAGGACTCGATCTGGAACTCCACATCAAATCCATACTGATACCGCTCGGCCGACTGAAGATTGCGACCAAACTTCTGCGCCATGACATCGTCAGAAAGATAGGTGATGTGGCCCACCATGCGGGCAATTGAGAGGCCCAGTTTGGGCACCACCCCATGGGCATAGAAGTCACCGCCATGAAAATCGGGATCATTGAGTATGGCTCGCCGCGCGACTTCGTTAAAGGCAATATTCTGCGCACTGAGTCGCGCGGTGGAAGCGATGACGATGGCATGCCCGAGCCGCTCCGGATAGGCGATAGACCACTGAAGTGCCTGCATGCCCCCTAGACTTCCGCCCATCACCGCTGCAAATCGGGCAATTCCTAAGTGATCCGCAAGCCGCGCCTGCGCATGCACCCAGTCCTCGACCGTGATGACCGGAAATCCCCCGCCATAGGGCTTGCCGGTGGAGGGGTCTGGGCTGGCGGGGCCGGTGGAGCCAAAACAGGATCCGAGGTTATTCACGCCGATGACAAAGAAATAATCGGTATCGACGGGCTTTCCGGGACCGACCATGTTGTCCCACCATCCCCGGTCTTCGGGGTCGTCCGACCGTGTGCCTGCGACGTGATGCGAAGCATTGAGCGCATGGCAGATCAGGACTGCATTTGATCGAGCCGCGTTGAGCACACCATAAGTCTCGTAAGCCAAGCTGTAGGGACCAAAAGACTGGCCGCTCACCAGTGGGAGCGGCGCTTCGAAATGCGCGAGCTGGGCAATGACGGGACCGATGTCCTGGGAGCGAGAGGCCATGGACGGGAATTTGACACAATTCTTTGCAGTTTGGCGGCTCTGGCGCTCTGACACTGCGAGCTCCTTAACCATGACTCGAACTCTCCTGGAGCCTATCATGACCGATGCCATCACCAGCCTTTTGGCTGCTCAGCACTATGATCGCCTGAACCCCTCGAGCCGACCCACGCGTCGGTTGCCGACTGCCTCTGAATCGACACTTTCGCCGGGAAACCGAAGGCATCTCAAGCCGGGGGGAAATTCGGTGATTCGGATCGAAGTCCAGGAGGTGAGAGCTAACAGTGCACCCTGGGCTGCTTTGACTCCTCGGCAGTTTGAGGTCCTGGGCTACCTTGTAGAGGGTGCACCCACCAAGGTGATCTGTCGCAGTCTGGGCATGTCCGAGGGAACGGCCAAGGTGCACATCAGCGCCATTCTTCGGGCACTGAATGTGCAGACACGCACAGAGGCTGTGCTGGCTGCGGTTCGGGCGGGTTGGATTCAACCGGTGATCTCAGCTGCTCAATGACTCAAGGCCCGCTCTGACGCGTCTGCTGTCTGGAAGGCGTAAAAGCCTTGCCACAGGCCTCTCAAGCAGGCGCGTGTCCGACTTCAGAACCTCCTGTTTGACGCGCAGAATTTCGACAGCATGCATCGAGAAACTTCGCAGTCCCATTCCCAGCAGGAGTCGAGTGTATTGCGGTTCTCCTGCCATCTCTCCGCAGAGGGAAATGGGTGTCTGAGCCCGGTCGCATGCACGAATGGTGTCTCGAATCAGCCGTATGACAGCGGGGTGAAGTGGGTCGTATAGGTGGGAGACCTCGCGGTCCGTTCGATCAATGGCGAGGGTGTACTGGATCAGGTCGTTTGTTCCAATGGACGCAAAGTCCATATGGGCCAGCAAGCCGTCAATTGCAATGGCGGCTGATGGCACTTCGATCATGGCCCCAACTCGGATCTGGGCGTCAAATGCCTCTCCTCTCGACCGAAGCTCGCTCATGGCACGCTGAATCATGCGGCGGGCTGAGATGAGCTCAGAGGGCCCACTGATAAGCGGAATCATGATCTGGAGCGGGCCATGTGCAGAGGCCCTCAGCAGAGATCGAAGCTGAACAAGAAAGAGCTCAGGCTCGGCAAGGCACAATCGAATTGCGCGCAATGCGAGCGCGGGGTTAAGCGGTGGGGCTCGATGGAGTTCCGAGAGGTAACCAATGGCCTTGTCTGCGCCTGAGTCCAGGGTTCGAATGGTCACAGGCTTTCCATTCATCGCCAGCACGACTGCCTTGTAAGCTGCCGTCTGGTCTTCTTCGCTCGGCGCGGAGTCGCGATTCATAAAGAGGAACTCGCTGCGAAAAAGGCCAACGCCATCGCAGCCCGCAGCTGCGGCTGCCTGCGCGTCCTCTGGTAGATCGAGATTGGCCATGAGCTGCACGCGCTTTCCATCCAGCGTTGCACTGACCAAGCTCTTGAGTCGCTGGAGCCGCTCATCACGCAGCCGCTGTTCAGCTTCCTCTTGTAGGTAGTCGCTTCGCAGCTCTGGGTCCAGCCCCCCCACTACAACGCCCGAGCGGGCATCGAGCACCAGCTCCTCGCCTTGTTCGACCAAGCCAAAGAGATGGCCAAGACCGACGACCGCGGGAAGCCCCAAGCTTCGGGCCAGGATTGCGGTGTGGGCGGTCGGGCTTCCAGAGTCCGTCGCGAACCCTGCAAATGCATGCTCGCGAATCAGGAGCATGTCGGCAGGCGCAATATCACGCGCCACCAGAATCCAGGGCTGTTGAGGGTCCTCGGTCAGCTCCTTGAGCTGCTTGCTAAGACCTGGCCCCCCCGCCATGGCTTTCAGGATGCGTTCGACCACCTGCTGGATATCGGCCTTGCGCTCTCTCAGATAGGGGTCCTCAAGGGCATCAAACTGATCTGCAAGCAGGTCGTATTGTTGAACCAATGCCCACTCGGCATTGCAGTGTTCACTGGCAATGCGCCCTTCGGTCTGCTCAGCAAGCAAGGGATCACTGAGGACAAGGCTTTGCAGATCGAGAAAGGCCATCACTTCAGGAGCGGAGTGATCTGAGAGACTGTCACCCACGGCGGTGAGCTCAGCCTGAACGGCCTCAATGGCCTGCCGAAATCGGCGTTGTTCCTGCTGCACTTGGCTCGGTTCTATGCTGTGGCGAGGTACCTCGAGATTGGCCGGAGCCAGCACCCATGCTTTCCCTATTGCGACCCGGTCTCCCACACCAGTGCCGTGGATGCTCCAGGTCATGCGAGCGTCTCTCCAAAGCCACTCTCGATCAGGCTTACCAGTGCCTGCATCGCCTCATCTTCCTGGTCGCCAAATGTCTCGATGGAGATGACTACCCCTGGCCCAGCGGCCAACATGGTGACCCCAAGCACGCTCTTGGCATTGATGCGCTTGGGACCGCGCGAGAGCCAGACCTCACATGGAAAGCGACTGGCAGTCTGGGACAGCTTAGAGGACGCACGAAGGTGAAGCCCAAGGGCATTGACGATAGTGACCTCTTGTGCGGGCATGTTAGGCCTGCGGTAGGGGTGAGATGCAAGCGTCTGCTGAGGCCCGAAGTCGATCTGCGAGGGCTCGCGCGGGCTGCTCTCGGTGACTCAGGGCCCGCAGCAGCAGGGGTAAGCTCACACCAGTGAGTCCGGCCCGAGTCCCCGGGTCCTGGGTGAGCCACTGGTTGACGCCATTGCTCGGGGTTGCACCCAGGAGGTCGGTGAGTACGAGCACCTGCTGAGGGCGCCCCTCCTGCTCCCAGAGTGCTTCAAGTGCATCGACGACCGTGGAGGGCGTCGCGCTGCTCAGAATATCCAGCACACGGATCGCGCTCAGTGTCATCCCAAAGCCATGGCATGCGACGGCATGGAGGGCGGAGGCCATGGGTGCATGACAGGCAAGCACAATCAGGGTCTCCGACGACTGCGTGGTCATAGCCTAGCTTCTAGGGCTTCAATCCAGGCCAGGGCAGGATCTGAGCCGGTTTGGACTGCAATTTCTTGGAACCCGGTTGGGCTCGTCACGTTGATCTCCGTGAGATGTTCGCCAATGATGTCGAGCCCGACCAGAAAAAGTCCACGGGCATTCAGCACGGGGCCGAGTGCTTTTGCAATGCGACGGTCAGTCTCGCTCAGTGGCCGCGCCTCACCTCGACCGCCTGCAGCGAGGTTTCCACGAGAAGCACCCTCTGGTGGGATGCGAGCCAGACAATAGGGAAACGGCTCACCATCAATGAGCAGGACCCGCTTGTCGCCGTCTACGATCTCTGGCAGCCAACGTTGCACCATGATCTGGCGTTTGCCGTGCTCGCTCAGTGTCTCAAGCATCACCGGTAGGTTCGGGTCAGATGCGTGGCTGAGAAAAATCCCGCTGCCACCCATAGCATCGAGCGGTTTGAGGACAATGCGCGCATGCTCTGAGGCAAAGGTCTGGACCGCTTCAAGCTGGGTGGTGATGATGCCCTGTGGCGCCCATTGACTGAACTCCAAGACGGAGGTTTTCTCGCCATGGTCTCTGAGCGCGCGTGGTCGATTAAAGACTGCTACACCCTGACGTTCGAAATGCTCCAGTAGCTGGGTACAGACGTGGTAATTCACGTCGTAGGGGGGATCCTTGCGCATGAGGATGGCTTGGATGTCTTGGGGTTCGAGTACTGCGCTGTCTGTCGTTTCGTACCACTGAGATGACGCTGCAGAGGAATTCAGGATCTCGAGTTTCTTCGCGCGCGCGTGCACGCGCACCGCTTGATCTGACGCGACGGGCCACTGCACCCAGAGGTCGTGGGGCTCGGCAGCCCAGATCACGTGACCACGTGCAGCGGCAGCGCGCATCATGGCAACGGAGCTGTCTTTGTACGCTTTGAGGCTCTCGATTGGGTCTAGGATGAAGAGCAGAGCAGCCATCGGAGTGTCTAGATTCTGGTGGCGGCAGGATGGGTCATTTCAAGCTCCCTTGCCGCGGCAAGCAGGGCAAGTCGAGAGATCACACCATAGAGGTAGAGTCGATTTGGAGTGGCGTCTGGGTCTGAGTCGCGAAGCGGCTGTTGGCAGCCCTCTTCGAAAGGCAGCGGGATGAATCGCGCACCGGGTGCATTGAGGTTCTCATCGGGGCCACGCTCTTCGTGAACCCGATAAAAGCCGCCCACCACAAATCGGTCGATCATGTAGACCACCGGCTCTGCGACTGCATCCCCCTTTGGGGTTGGAATCGTCTCAAAAGAGTGTACGCCCTCCTGAACGAGCACATCCGATACCGTCTGGCCCTCTTTGATGACCGACATTTTGTTGCGCTGTTTGCGATTGAGCGCGCGCACCTCATTCGCATCTTTCACTGTCATGATGCCCATGCCATAGGTGCCTGCATCAGCTTTCACGACGACATAAGGCGTGTGCTGAATGTCGAGTTCTCGATATTTCTCACGGATGCGCTGGAGCATGCGATCGACCGAGTCGGCGAGTTCGTCCTCGCCTACGCGAGATTGAAAGTCGATGCCGCGACAAGCCTCGAAGTAGCTGTCTATGAGCCAGGGGTCGATCTGAAGTCGATCGGCAAACTCGATGGCAACTTGTCGATAGGCGGTGAAATGTTGGGACTTGCGCCTTGAGGCCCAGCCCGCATGCAGCGGCGGAAAAAGCCTCTGTCCTGAGAGTCCCTGGAGCACGGGCGGTACGCCAGCGGAAAGGTCGTTATTCAAAAGAATCAAACAAGGGTCAAATCCGCCGACACCCACGCGCGAGCCATTACGCTCAATGGGCTCTAGCGTGAGCGAGTGGCTCACGCCATCGGGGCTTTCAAAATCAATGGTCGTTGGCTTGACGACATCTGGCAATAACGTGCCGATGCGCACCTCAAGTCCAGCCTGTCGAAGCAGGCCTGAGAGGCGGGCGACATTGGCTAGATAGAAGAGGTTGCGGGTGTGGTTCTCCGGGATGAGCAGCACACGCCTGACATCGGGGCAGTGATGCTCAATCGAAGACATGAGGGCCTGGATCGCAACTGGGAGCGCAGCCTCGCTTAAGTTGTTGAAGCCACCAGGAAAGAGATTGGTGTCGACGGGTGCGAGCTTGAAGCATGCATTTCTGAGGTCAACAGATCCATAGAAAGGGGCATGGTGGGAGCGCCATTGGGCCCGAAACCAATGTTCAATGTCGAAGCTGTGCTCCAAAACCCGTGATTCGAGCTGTCGGAGCCTTCCGCAGAGCTGAGTCTGGAGCTGAGGCGTCATAGCAGCGCATTGTAATCTTCGAACAAAAAAAAGACCCGCGGACGATGCCGCGGGCCGAGAAAGACCCTGAGGAGAACGGGCCGAGGAGAATGGTTTAGAGGTAGTAAGCTTTCTCGCCGTGGGTGCTGATATCCAGACCCTCGCGCTCTTCCTCTTCAGTGACGCGAAGTCCCACAATCATGTCAACCAGCTTGAAGGCCACAGCCGCAACGACTGCGGAGACCACCATGGTAATGATCACGCCTTCGGCCTGAATGGCAACCTGGGAAGCAATGGAGAAGTCATCGGCACCCGTGCCGCCGAGCGACGGAGCAGTGAAGACACCGGTGAGCAAGGCACCCAAGATGCCTCCAACGCCGTGCACACCGAAGACATCGAGTGAATCATCTGCGCCGAGCATCTTCTTGAGCACTGAGACAGCCCATAGGCAGATCAGGCCGGATAGCGCCCCAATGACGATGGCGCCCATGATTCCAACCGACCCGCAGGCGGGGGTGATGGCAACGAGGCCAGCGACTGCTCCCGAGGCGGCACCCAGCATAGATGCCTTGCCGCGGAAAACCGCCTCGCCCGCACACCAGGCCAGCACTGCGGCAGCCGTAGCAAAGAGCGTATTTGCGAAGGCAAGTGTTGCGCCGGAGTTGGCTTCGAGCGCAGAGCCGGCGTTGAATCCAAACCAGCCCACCCAGAGCATGGATGCACCCACCATGGTCAGCGTGAGGGAGTGGGGTGGCATAGGCTCTTTTCCAAAGCCAATCCGCTTGCCGAGCATGTATGCACCTACGAGGCCCGCAACGCCTGCGTTGATATGAACCACGGTGCCACCTGCGAAGTCCAGCGCGCCCTTATCGAGAAGATAGCCGCCTGGGCCCCAGACCATGTGGGCAATCGGCAGGTAGCAGAACGTAAACCAGAGCACGGAGAAGAGCAAGACGGCAGAAAACTTAACGCGCTCTGCGAACGAGCCAACAATCAGCGCACAGGTAATACCTGCGAAAGTGCACTGAAATGCGACGAAGATCATTTCAGGAATCTTGACGGTGTCAGTAAAGGTATCGGCCAGTGAGTCCACCGTCACCCCAGACAGGAAGAGCTTGGAGAAGCCTCCAATGATGGGCCCGCCCTCCGTGAATGCAAGGCTGTAGCCGTAAACGGCCCACAGAATGGAAATCAATGAGAACACGACCATAACCTGCATGAGCACAGAGAGCATGTTCTTGGTCCGCACGAGCCCACCGTAAAACAAGGCAAGGCCTGGAATGGCCATGAAGGTCACCAGGAGGGTTGAGACCATCATCCAGGCCACATCGCCTTTGACAACCTCGGTCTTGACCGCCTCGGCGGCAGCGGGCGCAGCTTCAGCCACAGCAGCGGCAACGGCAGCAGCCTCTGGGGCAGTCTGGGCGAGTACTGGAAGCGCAATAAGGCCGAGTCCGGCGACCAGGGCGGACATGAGCCCCTTACCGGAAACGACATCGTGTAGGGAAGAGACGGGTTTCATGGGGAATCCTCTATTTTCTGGGGTGTTTAGAGTGCGTCTGCACCGGTCTCACCGGTGCGGATGCGGATGACGGATTCGAGGGAGCAAACGAATATCTTTCCGTCTCCAATCTTTCCGGTCCGCGCAGCGGTCTCGATCGCCTCGACTGCACGCTCTGCGAGATCTGCCGTAACAGCGACCTCAAGCTTGACCTTGGGGAGAAAGTCGACAACGTACTCTGCGCCCCGGTAGAGCTCGGTATGGCCCTTTTGACGACCAAATCCTTTGACTTCAGTGACGGTGATGCCTTGGACGCCGATACTCGAGAGCGCCTCGCGCACCTCGTCGAGTTTGAACGGCTTGATGACTGCAGTGATGAGTTTCATCCTTGGGCCTCTTTGAGTGAAGCCCCGACCTGAGATTCAGGTGGGGCGCAGTGGATTAGAACGACTTGGAGATGGAGACCATCAGGCCGGATTTGCCCAGGTCTTTGAACTTGCCCTCGGAGACCTGTTGGCCGCTGGTGAAGTCCTTCAGGTCACCAGAAGTGCCCACCCAGGCAGCGCCTACGGTCCAACCCGATAGGTCTGTGCTCACGCCCACGAGGTAATCTGTGCCATCCACCATGTCGCCTTTGCCTTTGACCTGTCCGAGGTGAACCTTGCCGGTGATGCCGGGAGCGATCTCGGTGCTGGCGGTGAGGTCGAGATAGAGGGTTCCCTTGGAGCCTGCGACGCCAAAGTACTCGGAGGTGGCGTAGGAGGTCTTGAAAGACAAGATGCCGTGAGAGAGCGCGACATACACCTCGTTGGTGTGCGGCTTAATGGCACCGACAGCTCCGGGGTAGTAGTAGTAGAGGTTTCCAATGTCCAGTCCAATCCCACCAACCTCGGTGCGGTAGCCGCCGTAGAAGTCCATCTCGACGCCTGCACCACTGAAGCTGGTCCACTCAGAGATGCTGCTGTTCCAGTTGCCCAGGTACAGTCCAGACTTCGCGGTGAAATCGATGCCGCCCTGAACTGCGGGCAGCAGATCTGACTGGCTGACCCCTCGGTAGCGGTAGTCGCTGGTTACTGCGAAGTTGCCTGCAATGCTGTAGTCCGGCTCCGCAGCGGGGGCTGCCTGAGCAAAGGCCGATGTTGAGGCGGCGGTGATGGCAATGGCCAAAAGTGTCTTGCGCATTTCGAGTTCTCCTTTAAATAGGTAAACCCATCTAGCGAAAGCCGTGCCACGGCCGTAACCCCATGAATTTCATAAGTAAAGTCACTCCTCCCGCATTGCACTCCCCTCACTGGTGCATTTTTCTGCACGAGTGTGGTGCGTCCATGGCGTCATGCTGGCCGTGTCCGAACACTTCTGGTGCAGCCTGTGGCGGGTGGTTTGGCTAGAATGGACACCATGGCTCTCTCACCTCCCGACTTTGCAGCGCATCTCGCAGAGCTCCAGCAGCGACTGCAGGCGCTGAGTCAGACCATGACGCAGGCTGACAGAAACCAACTGCTGCAGACGCTGGTCTCAGGGGTAGCGGATCGTTTCGAGCTGGTCAGGCAAGACGAGTTCGATGCTCAGCGCCGGCAGCTGCAGCGGGCCCTGGAGCAGATCGCGCAGCTCGAGGCTCGACTGGCGCAACTGGAGTCGGGTCAGACGCTGGGCTGAAGCTCGAGCACGCACGCCTCACAGACCATGGGGCATGACACTCGCATGCACCCAAACCCTCAACCTATGTGGCCTCCAAGCTCAACGGGTTCGCGTCGAAGCGGACCTCTCGGGAGGTCTTCCCCAATTTAATCTCATCGGCATGCCTGCGCACGCGGCGCGCGAGGCCAGGGATCGTGTTCGCGTTGCGATTCAGAATCTGGGGTTTGGATTCCCGGCGGGCCGCGTGACCGTTCAGCTGACCGCCCAAGACGAGCTGGAATCCCCCGCGTTGGCAGATCTCGCGATCTCCGCGGCCCTCCTAATCGCGATGGGACGTCTTCCGGCTGGGGTCACGGAGCATGTAGCGCTCCTTGGGCAGCTCTCTATATCTGGGGCGTTGCTGCCGCTTGATCATGAACTGGCCTGGATCCAAGCCGCTCGATCTGTGTCCGATCAGCTGATGACACCGGTGCTCCGGACCGCCTTGCCAGCTGGAATGGCCGCTCACCAGCATTGGACACTTCGCTCACTTGAGGACCTGGTGAACGTCGGCTTGGGGCGGGTCACCCCGACACTGGCCAGTGAGCTGGCGCAGGGGGTACCCCCCCTCACGCAGGCAGAAGAGGCCGCATTGGACCCCTCTGTCTGGGATGAAATACACGGTCAGCCCTTGGCCAAGCGCGCTGCCGTGGTGGCGCTGGCCGGTGGGCATAACCTGCTTATGTTGGGTCCACCAGGCGTTGGGAAGTCGATGATCGCGCATCGTTTGCCGGCGCTGCTTCCACCCCTCGCAAGCGAAGATGCACAGCAACTCGCCGCCATTGAGGCCTTACACCGATCGAGCGTCGAGGTCCGGGATCATGCGCTAAGACCCCCTGCCGCACCTTTTCGAGCTCCGCATCACACTGCTTCTGCTGCTGCCCTCTTTGGCGGTGGGCGTCCCTTTCGCCCGGGCGAAATCTCTCTGGCGCATGGTGGAGTTCTCTTTCTTGATGAACTGGCTGAGTTCAGACGAGACGCTCTGGAGGCCCTCAGAGAGCCCCTTGAGACCGGTTGGGTACAGCCTGCACGCCTACAGTCACGCTTTGTCATGCCGGCGCGTGCCCAGTTGATTGCCGCTATGAACCCCTGCCCGTGCGGACTTTTTGGGGTGGTCCGTTTGCATTCAACACCCTGCCGCTGCACCCTTCGCCAGGTTCAGGCGTATCGCGGCAAGCTCTCGGCCCCACTGCTCGATCGATTTGATTTGATTGTGCTCATGCAGTCCGGGGGGTTGGCTGATCCGCCAGCGAGCGTGGAGTCAGACTGTCGGCCATTTCTCGAGAGTTTAGATTGGCGCGGAGCTCATGCACGTGAGGCGATTGCCAGGACGCGCGCAATCGCCAGAGCGCGCCAAAACGGGCTTAATGCTCATCTCGGTGAGGCGGATCTTCATCGATTGCCAACACAGCCAGGGGTGATGGCGTTGATGCGCGAGCTGGCTCTGTCGGCAGGTTGGAGTCGCAGAGTGATTGGGCGTGTACTGCGCACAGCCCGGACCATCGCGGACTTACAGGGATTGGAGGCTGTCGACGAGGTTTGTCTCGCACAGGCGGTCAACTTCAGGCGCGGGCTTCAGATCGAAGAAGGTCGAGCGGCGTAGGCCCTTTGCATCCAGATCAAGGCAATGACCTGGGTGCCCACCCAAAGGCCCACAGCCCATTGAAGGCCCTGCACTCTCGAGAGCCCCGCGAACTGGGCGATGTCGATGATGATGCCCATTCCCCACTGCACAATGAAAGCGCCTACGAACACGAGAAAGTTAAACGCCGTGGTGGCCCGTGCTGAGAGGTCAACACGAAAAGACAGGGCCACCACGCTGTAACTCAAGGTGGTTGCTCCAGCAGCCAGAAAAGCCAAACCCCAGCCGATGATGGGATGTGGCCAGACAGAGAGCGTTGCCAGTGCGCTCAGGCCGGCAAAGAGCCAGAGCCCCAGCCGCATGAGCAAATCCAAGCTCATGCGCGGCCCAATGAGTTTCTGGGTGAGTGTTGCCCAGGACATGTGTCCGATCATGATGACTCCGGTGAGCCAGAAGAGCAGTTCCGCAGCCTCAGACTGAGACGCACCTTCGACATCCATGAGCCAAGGACCAAGCCAGAGGCCATGCAGGGCCAGAAACCCGCCATAACTCAAGACGCCGAAAGGGAGTAATCGCAGAAAGGCGGGGTGTCGGAGCACCTCGATGAGCCCACTCCATGGGGATGAAGCCTGCTCTGAAGGATTGCCCTTGCTCTGCGCTCCCCATTCGGTGGCCTCGAAATGGGCTTCCAGGCGACCCAGGGCGAGCCACGATGCGGCAAAACACCCGCAGAGCAGCCAGAAAATGCCTTGCCACGACAGCCACTCGAGCAGCAGGCTTACAGGAAGTGTGGCCGATAGTGCGCCCACAGACCCCAGCACGAGCATGGTCGAGGCCAAGGGTGCCTGCATGCGAGGCTCAAACTCGAGGCGAAAAGCTTTGTAGGCAGACATCAAGCAGGCCGAGACGCCAATGCCAATGCATGCGCGTCCCAACCACAGCGTCCAAAAGTCTGTCGAGAGTGCACTGATCATGCAGCCCAGTAAGGCCACCAACAGCAGTCTGCGCTCAATCTTGACCGGGTTCTTGCTGTCCAGCGCAAGGCCCAATGGAATCTGCATCAGCGCGAAGCTAAAAAAGTAGGCGCTTGCCAGGAGCCCAAGTTCTGCAGCGGAGAGGTTGAGCACACGCTCGAATTCGGGAGCGAGCACTGCATTGATGGTTCGAAGCGCGTAGGACAGCGCATAAGCCAAGCCAAAGGGCCATACAAAAGCCATCAGGGATGGGCGTGAGAGCTGTCCCACGGGCACTTTATTGAAGCATGAGACGGGCGGACTGCAGAAAGGTCTCTGCAGCCTCGTCATCAAAGCTTTGAGCGGGCCCGGCCACCAGCGCCTCAACCACGCGGTTGCCTTGAACCTCCGTGCGCATCAGAAGCCGAGCCTTTACAGCCGGCCCGCTCGGGTCAAGCTGCATGAGTCCGCTGGCTGAGAGGACCGCGCTGGCAGGCGAGGCCAAAGCGCCAGCTAGGGTGGAGTCTGGGTCAGCGCCAATGTTTTTCAGTCGAGAGAACATCAAGGCCGAACGGAGCTGAGTCGGTGTGTAGCGCGCCGACTCGCTCACGCCGATGGTGAAGGTCTGCTCCTGGATCCGGACAGACCAGAGTGTCATGGCGATCTCAGCGAGCACCTCGTCGCCCTGACTTGGAATGTTGACCGTGCGGGTGACTTGCACGGGCTTGTCGGGAAAGGTTGCAGACCAAATCCCATCTGGATGATGGACCACCCGCCAATTCAGCGCAGGTGTGCAGCCCAGCAGCGCAAGGAGCATAAGCCCGGAGAAGACGCGCATAATGATCTGCATAGCCACTTCGGGAGTGTAGCGCTGATGGTCACTTTCATGAGTAAGTCGGCGGCCTCCTTCATCATGACCGACTCGGTTGCGCGCTCGGTCATTGAGGCCTCTGGCTCGGACTGGTCCGATCAGGGCATATGGCGCGTGGAGCGCCTGGAACAGGTGCTCAACACCCTGGAGCAGAGGGCTGAGCAGTCTCGTCAAGAACAGCGCCAGGATGGTCTTGCGCCCGGAGCGATTGCTTTTTATCAGCGATTGGCCCCGGTCCTCGAGATGCTGCGTGCTGCCCAAGCAGATCAGAAGCCAGTGGTCTGGGAGCGCAGTTGAACTAGAGCAACGGCGCAAGCCGTTGACGTGCCTCAGACTCGGTCACCTTGGCACGCTGGCAGTAGTCCTCCAGCTGATCGGTCCCGATGGGCCCGACATTAAAGTATGTGGCCTCGGGTCTCCAGAAATAGAAGCCACTCACCGATGAAGCGGGAATCATGGCGAGGCTCTCAGTCAGCGCGAGCCCAACCTCACCTGCATCGAGCAGCGCAAAGAGCTCGGCTTTGATGCTGTGGTCAGGGCAGGCGGGGTACCCTGGCGCTGGCCGAATGCCCTGATAACGCTCTTGAATCAGTGCTTCAGGGCTGAGAGATTCGTCGGCGGCATAGCCCCAGAATTCTGTTCGCACGCGCAGATGGAGTTGTTCGGCAAAGGCCTCTGCGAAACGATCTGCAAGGGCCTTGACCATGATGGCGTTGTAGTCATCTCCAGCGCGCTCGTAGTCTTGAGAGAGGCTCTCTGCTCCGTGAACGCAGACCGCGAAGCAGCCCATGTAATCACGCAGCTCCGCTTCGCGAGGTGCGACGAAGTCGGCCAGTGATTTGTTGGCCGTTCCCTCGGGCTTCTCGGTCTGTTGACGCAGCCCTACCCAGTGGAGCGCTGGCTCGGTAAGCGCCTCGTCCCTATACACAGTAATGTCCTCAGGACCGGTTCGACGTGCGGGCAGCAACGCGACCACAGCATGTGCAACCAGCCTGCGCTCTTTGAGCAGGCGCTCGAGCATGGCCTGGGCGTCGCCGAATACAGCGCGTGCCTGTTCACCAACAATGGTGTCGGTGAGGATGGCCGGATAGGGCCCAGCCAGGTCCCATGTCTGAAAGAAAGGCGTCCAGTCGATGAAAGGCACGAGCGCCTCGAGTGACTGCAGGCGAATGACCTGTCGTCCGAGCTGTCGTGGCGTGGGTGCATCTGCGGTGAACGCGAGAGACTGTGACTGGGCGCGTGCCTTGCCTAGGCTGAGCATTGGCGTAGCCTGACGTGCCGCATGCCGGGCGCGCAGGGTTTCATATTCGGCCAGATGAGCCGCGAGGAATGTGCTCTTTTGCTGTGCATCGCTCGTTAAGGATTGCGCGACAGGTACCGATCGAGAGGCATCTGGAACCCAGATCACAGGCCCGGAATAGTGGGGGGCAATCTTCACGGCTGTGTGAACGCGTGAGGTTGTTGCGCCCCCAATGAGCAGGGGGATCTGTCGGCTGCGGCACCAGTCGTCACGCTCCATCTCTCTGGCGACGTGAGCCATCTCTTCAAGTGAGGGCGTGATCAGGCCCGACAGACCAATGAGGTCAGCATTGTGTTCGCGAGCGGTGGCAAGAATCTGCTGTGCAGGGACCATGACTCCCATGTTGATGACATCGAAGTTGTTGCACTGGAGCACCACAGAGACAATGTTTTTGCCGATATCGTGTACGTCTCCTTTGACTGTGGCGAGCACCATCTTGCCCCGGGCTTGTACCTGTCCGCTTGCCGCCTGCTCGGCCTCGATGAAGGGCACGAGGTGGGCCACGGCAGCTTTCATCACGCGTGCCGACTTGACGACCTGAGGCAGGAACATCTTGCCCTCAGCAAAGAGGTCGCCCACGACGTTCATGCCCGACATCAGGGGGCCCTCAATCACCTCGATTGGTCGTCCACCCGCCTCGAGAATCGCCAGTCGAACGGCCTCGGTGTCTTCCACAATAAATTCGGTGAGTCCGTGGACCAAGGCGTACTCGAGTCGCTTCTCAACCCCAAGCTGGCGCCAGGCGAGCTGCTCAACTGCGCGGGCCTCACCACCTTGCAGGCTTGGGGCCAGGGCAATCATTCGCTCTGTAGCGTCGGGACGGCGATCAAGGACGATGTCTTCGACATGTTCGCGCAGGATTGGATCGAGGTCCTCGTAGACTCCGAGCTGACCCGCGTTGACAATGCCCATGGTGAGGCCGGCGCGCACCGCGTGATACAGGAATACCGTGTGAATGGCTTCACGCGCTCGGTCATTGCCCCGGAATGAGAAGCTGACGTTAGAGACACCCCCGGAGATTCGCGCATGGGGGAGGTGCTCTCGAATCCAGCGAGTTGCCTCAATGAAGTCTATGGCGTAGCGGTTGTGGGCATCAATGCCCGTGGCGATCGCAAATATGTTGGGATCAAAAATGATGTCTTCGGGCGGGAACTCAACCACGGTCGTGAGCAGGTCGTACGCCCGCTGGCAGATCGATTTGCGACGCTCGAGGCTATCGGCTTGTCCGGCCTCATCGAAGGCCATGACAACGGCAGCCGCCCCGTAGCGCTTGCAGAGCTGAGCTTGACGCAGGAATTCAGCCTCGCCCTCTTTGAGCGAGATGGAATTGACAATCGCCTTGCCTTGGACACATTTGAGACCCGCCTCGATAACCTCCCATTTTGAGGAGTCGATCATGATGGGCACCCGAGAGATGTCTGGCTCGGAGGCAATGAGGTTGAGGAATCGGGTCATGGCGGCCTTGGAGTCCAGCATGGCCTCGTCCATGTTGACGTCGATGACCTGCGCGCCGTTCTCGACCTGTTGACGGGCGACTGCAACGGCCTGCTCAAAGTCTCCGTTCAGGATGAGCTTGGCAAACTGCCGCGAGCCCGTGACATTGGTCCGCTCACCCACGTTCACAAAAAATGAGTCTTCGTCGATATTGAAGGGCTCAAGACCAGAGAGTCGGGTCTTTACAGGAGGGCTTGGCAGGATGCGGGGGCTCAGTGTGGAGACAGCCTGGGCGATCGCCTGTATGTGCTCTGGGGTGGTACCGCAGCACCCGCCAACGACATTGACCCAGCCCGACTCCGCGAAGGCCTTGAGCAGTCCGGAGGTGATGGGGGGTGTCTCGTCAAACCCGGTGGGCGCCATCGGGTTGGGCAGGCCGGCATTCGGGTAGACGCAGATGGCGGTGTCGGCAAGTTTGGCAAGCTCCTGGACATACGGCCGCATGAGCGCTGCGCCCATTGCGCAATTCAGGCCGACGGTGATGGGCTTGGCGTGTCGAACGCTGTTCCAGAACGCTTCCACAGTCTGACCACTGAGTACGCGGCCAGAGGCATCGGTGACTGTGCCCGAAATCATGACTGGCCAACGTTGCTGCCGTCGCTCGAAGACCTCATCGCAGGCAAAGAGTGCTGCCTTCGCGTTGAGGGTGTCAAATATGGTTTCGACGAGCAAGAGGTCTACTCCGCCGTCGAGCAGCGCTTCGATCTGTTCGCCATAGGCCACAACGAGTTCATCAAAATTAACGTTGCGTGCGCCAGGGTCATTGACATCCGGGGAGATGGAGGCGGTTCGGGGCGTGGGCCCGATCGCTCCGGCAACCCAACGGGGGTGGTCAGCGCTGGAGTGGGCATCGCGCGCAGCACAGGCCAGCCGAGCCGAGGCAAGGTTCATCTCCCTCGCAAGCGCCTCAAGCCCGTAGTCGGCCTGCGCAATCGAGGTTGCCCCAAACGTGTTGGTCTCGATGAAATCTGCGCCCGCTGCAAGGTATTGAGCATGGATGGATTCAATGGCCGCGGGCTGCGTGAGCGAGAGGAGTTCGTTGTTGCCTTTAACCTCAATCCCTCGGCCTAGAGCGCCGTTGAGTGCGTCAAGCGCCGATCCTTTCAGTGCAACGCCTTGCTCTCCGAGCGTGCCTCGGTAGTGGGCTTCGGTAAAACCCAGCTGTTGAATCATGGTGCCCATAGCACCATCGATCACCAGAATGCGGTGATGAAGTGCGCGCGTGATGGCGTCAAAGCTGGGTGATCGAGCGAGTCTAGTCAAGCCTTCAATTATAGACGGTCAAGCCAGCAGACCAGTCCGTCGGCATTGAGGCGAAGATCGAGGCCAATCAGGTCCTCTAGCATGTCATCTGGGCAGGCAACGCCGTGCGCGCGAGCCGCGTTAAAGAGGTGTGCTCTGAGCTCTTGGTAAATGGCGCTTGAACGTTCTGGGCCGCGGTAACCGTTTCGCTGCGCAATGGCAGCGTAGACATCGACCTGCCGCAAGAGGGCCTCACCGACAGCCTGAACCGCTGTGACCTGCGCGTAGTGGGTTAGGTAGACCGCTGGCGCGTCACTGTGCATTACGCGACGGATGGATGCCTGATGGGCTGGTGGGTCGAACTGGCTGGGCGAGGCGCTCACGAACGCAAAAGGGCCAAGGTATGTGTCGAGTGCTCGGTAGGAGATCCCGTAGGTGTCGCCCGTAAAAACCCCCTTGGTTTTGTGGTCTTGGACAAAGACATGGTGACGTGCATGCCCGGGGGCATCCCAGAACTCTAAAACACGGTTTGCCAGTCGGATCTGTGTGCCCTCTGAGGTCTCGATGATGCGACTGGAATCAATTGGTCGCGGCTCACCGTACTCGCGTTGCGCCATTTCCAGGCCATAGACCTCCACCACGGCTGCCCAGAGCCGCTCTGGGTTCACCATATGCGGTGCCCCACGGGGATGAACGGTGAGCTGCGCGTTGGGACAGAGCTCCATAAGGCGACCGGCACCGCCAGCATGATCGAGATGGACATGGGAGAGCACAACATAGTCCACCGACTCGGGGCCTAGCCCGAGGGTCTCCAGTGCTTGCAGAACGAGTGGCGCGGCATGCTTTGTTGCCGTGTCAATGATGGCCACACGGCCCTGCTCGACGACGAGGTGAATTGCGTCGAATTGAGGACGGATGTAGCCAGAATCGATGGCAAAGATGCCATCCCCAAAGGATTGGAGGCGAGCAGTCATCGCGTGATCTTAGATCCCAAGGTCGCTGCGCATGGATCGCGCTGCGCGCTCTGCAATCAGCATGACAGGTGCGTTGGTGTTGCCAGAGGTAATCGTGGGCATGGCGGAGGCATCAACGACCCGCAGGTTCTCGATTCCCCGAAAGCGCAGGTCGGTATCGAGCACTGCCCCGGGATGGCCATCATGGCCCATGGCACAGGTGCCGACTGGATGAAAAATCGTCGTCCCAAGCGCGCGAGCGGACTCAATCAGTGCTGCCTCTGAGGTGCGTTCAGGCCCGGGCAAAAGCTCCTGTGGTGAGAAGGGGCTTAGGGCTGGCATCTGCATAATCTCGCGGGTCTTGCGAAGGCCGGCGAGTGCGACTTGTAGGTCTTCGTGTGTGCTGAGGTATTGGCAGTCGATCTTCGGAGGCTCAAGCGGATCTTGGCTCTGAACCTGGATCTGACCACGCGAGGTCGGTCGCAGGTTACAGACGGAGGGCGTGATGGCGCCAAAGGGGTGCAGGGGCTCACCGAATTTTGGCAGTGAGAGCGGCTGCAGGTGCCACTCCAGATTTGCGCTTGCTTGTCCAGGATCGCTTTTGGCAAATGCGCCAAGGGTTGAGGGCGGCATGGTCATCGGGCCTGTTCGAAACAGCAGATATTGCAGGCCCATTCCAAGTCTTGTCAGGGGATTGCGATAGAGGGTGTTGACTGTCGGTGCCCCAGTGATTCGGTAGACCGTTCGGATTTGCAAGTGATCTTGCAGATTGCGTCCCACCCCTTCAACGCAGAGTCGAGTCGGGATCTGCTGACGGGCGAGCCATTGCGCAGGTCCAACGCCAGAGTTCTGCAGCACATGGGGGCTTGAAACGGCCCCCGCCGACAACACCACCTGCGCTCGCGCGTGGATGGTCACTCTTGTTCCTCGGTGGAGTACTTCGAGCCCAGTGGCGCGCAGCCGAGCCCCCCGCCATGCGTTTGGTGTGCGAGGATCCTGACCAGGTGCTTGGTCTTGGAGCAGCAGTTTGGTGACCTGTGCATGGGTCATGACGGTCAGGTTTGCCCGATTGCGAATGGGGTGTAGGAAGGCATCTGCCATGGACCATCGTCGGCCCCGCCTTTGGGTGACATGGAAGTAGGCACTGCCCGAGTTGTCGCCCCGGTTGAATTCTTCAATCGGCGCAATACCGGCCTGCTGCGCGGCAGCCTGCCAGGCATCGAGAATCCTCCAGCGCACGCGGGGGGCCTCCACCCGCATTTCACCTCCGGCACCGTGCCATGCATTCTCACCGTCGAAAAAGTCCTCCAGGGACTTATAAATTGCAAGCGTGTCACCGGCCCATCTCCAACGATCATCGCGCGTGGCGTCTGCCCACTGATCGTAATCACTCGCTTGGCCCCGCATGTAGATCATTGCATTGATGGACGAGCAGCCACCAAGCACCCGACCTCTCGCATAGTGGATGCTTCTGCCATTGAGTCCAGGGTCGGGCTCCGTCTTGAAACACCAGTCAGTTCTTGGGTTGGCAATGGTGTAGAGATAACCCACAGGGATCTTGATCCAGTGCCAGTCGTCTTCACCGCCCGCCTCAACGAGAAGCACGCGGTGTTGAGGATTCGCGCTGAGCCGGTTGGCCAGCAGGCAGCCTGCACTGCCAGCCCCCACGATGACGCTGTCAAACTCCATGCAGATCCGGTCGGTTTTTGAATCGAAGCTCTTCCGGGTAGGGGAAGACATCGTCGAGCAGGCCGCTCTCAATGCGTTTTTTCTGGTCTGCCCAGGTCTGATGATGGAGCAGATCTGCGTGGTAGCGCATGAAAGGTGCTCTCAGTCGCGGCTGTCCCAACAGGAAGGTTTCAAACTCTTCGGGAAATACATCGTTCGGTCCAATGGTGTACCAGGGTTCGCTGGCCATCTCGTCCTCGGGTGTGCGCGGCAGCGGAATCTTTCGGAAGTTGCACTCGGTCATGTATTGAATCTCGTCATAGTCATAGAAGACGACGCGACGATGTCGGGTCATGCCGAAATTCTTGTAGAGCATATCGCCAGGGAAGATGTTGGCGGCCATGAGCTGTCGAATGGCGTCTCCATATTCGCGCACGGCATGGTCAGTCTCCTGCTCTGTGGCGTGTTCCAGATATAAGTTAAGCGGCACCATGCGTCGCTCAATGTAGACATGTCGAATGATGATGCGCCTGCCTTCGATATGCACCATGCTGGGAGCCATCTCTTGGAGCCGCTCAAGCAAAGCGGGGGCAAAACGGTCAAGCGGAAAATCGACGTTTGAGTATTCCCAGGTGTCGGCCATGCGCCCTGCCCGATCATGCAGTTTCACCAGCTGGTACTTGCTTGCAATATGCTCCCTGCTGACATCCTTCGCACGCTTGTCTTTGATTACTTTGAAGACATAAGGGTATGAAGGAAGGGTAAACACGAGCATCACCAGACCCTCAATGCCCGCGGCCAGGCAGAACTGATCGTTCGAGTGTCTGAGATGGTGGAGGTAGTCTCGGTAGAAGAGCGTCTTGCCTTGCTTTTGCAGCCCCAACATGGTGTAAAGCTCGCTCTTGGGCTTGTTGGGCATGATGGCACGCAGGAATTGAACATAGGCCGATGGCACTTCCATATCCACCATGAAGTAGGCCCGCGCAAAAGAGAAGAGGACCGAGATCTGCTCTGGGTCGAACATGACGGTGTCGATCCGAAGTCGACCTTCTCGAGACCGAAGAATCGGAGCCGCGAAGCCAATGGGCTCGCCATCATTCATGATCCGCCCAATGAGATAGGCGCCCTTGTTGCGATAAAAGAGGGACCGCAAGACGTGGATCTGCAGGTCACTGCTGGCGTTAAAGGGTCGGGTGAGATCTTTACAGGCGGCCTTCAGGACATACCGAAGGTCGCGGTCAATGTCTTCCCATGGGCAGGCCATGCCCAGATCGACGGCAATGTCATGCAGGCAGCCCTGAATGCCGCGCGTATGTGGGTAGTAGATTCGATAAGAGGGCGGCTCACTGTCGAGGTAGTCGGTCGATACTGCGGGCCGCACGAACAGTGTCTCGTTGTGAATGTAAGCCTTTGAGAGCAAGCGTGTGGTGACTGAATTGAAGAAAGTCTCGGCGAGTTCGGGCTGGCGGTGGTCTGTGAGTAGCATGATGTAGGCGCGTTTGACTTCCGCCCAGATCTGCTGATCGGATATTGACTCGGAGAACAAGCTCGAGAGTTGGTCACAGGCCTCCCGCACACGCTGATCATAGAAGGCAATACGCTCTCGGGCCAGGCCACGAATGGCCTGAAAATCACCGGATTCAAATCGAGATTTGGCTTGCTGTGCGTTGTAGCGAAAGAGCCCGTAATGCCGATCGAACCCCTCCAAAATGACCCGTGCAATTGCATGTGCTGCATGTGCTGCATGTGCTGGACTGGGCTTACTCATGGGTACCCTTTTTGAGCGCAGTTAACGTTGCAGGGAGAAGCCTTGAGTGACGCGAGATCGGTCGCGCGCAATACTGAAAATCAGGCCAATACCCACACCCAGTGTGACCATCGCGGTGCCGCCATACGACATAAAGGGCAGGGGTACGCCGACGACGGGCAAGACGCCCACGACCATGCCGAGGTTAACAAAGGCGTAGGTAAAAATGACCAGCGAAAGGCTGCCCGCGAGCAGTCGACTGAAAAGCGTGGGAGCGCCGATGGCAATCCAGAGGCCACGACCAATCAGTCCCAGGTAGAGCGCAACGAGCAAAAGGGCCCCGAGAAAGCCAAACTCCTCGGCATATCCAGCAAAAATAAAATCGGTCGCACGCTCGGGGATGAACTCGAGCTGGGTCTGCGTACCCTGCAACCAGCCCTTGCCGACAAGTCCCCCAGATCCGACTGCGATCATGGATTGGAGAATATGGAACCCTTTGCCCAGAGGATCGCGCATGGGGTCAAGCAACGTACACACCCGCTGGCGTTGATATTCTCGAAAACCTGGCCAGTCCACGCCGGTTGCGCAGGCTGCATCCCCGAAGCTCACCAGCAGGGTAATGGCCAAAAGCAATGCGCCACTCACCCAGAGAATGAGCTTCCACGGAAGGCCGGCGAGATAGAGCACGAAGACTCCCGAGCCCAGCACCAAGATCGCGGTCCCCAGATCGGGCTGCTTCAGAATCAGCACCACGGGAAACGTCAGCAGGGCAATGGCAATGGCCCACCCTGTCCAGCTCCTCAAACCCTCTTGCTTGTGCACGAACCACGCCAACATGAGTGGCATGGCGATTTTCATGATTTCAGAGGGCTGGATGCGGGCAATGCCGAGGTCCAGCCACCGGGTTGCGCCTTTGGCGGTGAAGCCAAAGAGTTCAACAAGCACGAGCAGAACCAGGCCCACGCTATAGAGTGGAATGGCTACCCTCTGAATCTGCACAGAGGGCAGTTGCGAGAGCACGACCATGATCACAACGGCCATCCCGAGGTTGCGCAGGTGGCTCATGAAGCGTTCGGGATCGTCGTGGCTGGCACTGTAGACCGAGAAGAGGCTCACCATGATGATGCCCATCATGATCCAAAAGAGCGGTTGGTCGAGGCTCTCGAACTTGGTCCTGAGCCAATACCCCACCATCCGCCATCCAGTCTGGGCTCGCCGCTGGCTGCTGTTCATGGCAGTGTCTTCCCTTCTGCTTGGCGCTTGACCAGTAGATAATCGAGCGCTTTTCTGGCCAGAGGTGCTGCTGCTGCCGCACCAAAACCACCATTCTCAACCACAACAGCAAGTGCGACCTTCGGATCGTCCGCTGGCGCGAATGCAATGTAGAGCGAGTGATCGCGCAGCCGCTCTGCCACCCGCGAGGCCACATATTTTTCGTTCTGCCCGACGCTAAAGACCTGGGAGGTGCCGGTCTTGCCGGCTGGTGCATAGGTTGCGCCTTGAAAGACCCGGGCACCGGTGCCCGAAAGGTTCACCTCCACCATGGCCTCTTTGACCAGAGAGAGCCACTCTGGCGCAAGTCCGAGATCCTCGGGTTCCTCCAGTGGGATGTCCGTTCTGGTTTTGCTAAAGGGCTCCTGAACGGCTTTCACCAGCCTGGGCCGCAGGAGCTTTCCCCCATTGGCAAGACTTGCCGTTGCGCGGGCAAGCTGAAGAATGGTGAACGCGTTGTAACCCTGCCCAATACCAATTGAAGGCGTCTCACCGGTGAGCCAGTCCTTGCCGAATCGCTTCTTTTTCCACTCAGATGAAGGCAAGATCCCCGCGACTTCTCCGTCTACATCGATCCCAGTTCGCTTGCCGAACCCAAATGGCGTGATGAACTGATGGATGGTGTCAACGCCCATATCGATGGCGAGCTTGTAATAGTAGGTGTCACTCGAGACCACGATCGATTTCTTGAGGTCTACCGTACCGTGACCCTCTGGCCGGCTGTCGCGAAACCGGTGGCTTCCAAGCATGAAGTAGCCTGGGTCCTGAATGGTGTCGCCGGGCTTGCGTTCGCCGGAGGCCAAGGCGGCGATCGCCATAAAGGGCTTGTAGGTTGACCCTGGCGGATACATTCCTTTTAAGGCCCGGTTGTAGAGGGGTTTGTCGATCGAGGTGTTCAGGGCAGTCCAGAGGTCTGGGTCAATGCCATCGACGAACTCATTGGGGTTGAAGTTGGGCATGGAGACAAAGGCGAGGATCTCTCCAGTCTTGGGCGAGAGCACCACCATCGCACCGCGCCGAGGCCCATAGGCCTCCTCGATCATCTGTTGCAAGCCAAAGTCAATCGAGAGGACCAAGTCCTGACCGGGTACCGCAGGACGCATGGCGAGCTCTCTAACAATCCGCCCGCCTGCTGTGACTTCAATGCGTTGAAAGCCGACCTCGCCTCGCAAGACCTCCTCGTAGCTCTTCTCGATGCCGAGCTTGCCCATGTGCGTGACGCCAAAATACTCTTGCGCCTGTTCACCCGCCTCAAGCCGCTCCACGTCATCTTTGGAGAGCCGCCCAATATGGCCTAGCAGGTGAGAGGCCTGCTCGCCAAACGGATAGGCACGAACGGTCCTGCGCATGACCTGAACCCCAGGGAGCTGATCGAGCTGGCTCGCGAGTTTGGCGACCTGCTCGTCCGTGAGCTTCGATTTGAGAAGCACATTATCGAAGCGACGAGCCTCGGCTGCGAGGCGCTTAAATCGTCGGATCTCTGCCGGAGAGAGATCGAGGATCTGGGTGAGCTTCTCGAGAGAGGCCTTGAGGTCTCGTGAGCGACCCGGTTCAATTTCCACGGAAAAGCCCGCATCGTTGCGCGCAAGAATCTCACCGTATCGGTCAAGGATTTTCCCCCGTGGTGCCTGGATCGGAAGCAGTGCAACCCGATTGTTCTCCGCCTTGACGGCAAAGGCATCGTGCTGCCATATCTGAAGATTAGCAAAGCGAATCAGCAGCAGGGCAAAGAATAGGCTCACCGCCAGAATGGACACGGTGGCCCGGAACCGAAAGTCACTGATCGCAGAGGATCGAACCACCATGGCTCGCCTTAACGAAGAGTGTGGCCGGGCCGAGATCGCGCCTTGGCCATGCGCACGCGGGGACGGCGCGACAAAAGGGCATGCAAAAATCGGTGTACGACCGCCCATGCGAGGGTGTTCGAGGCGATGAGCAGCAGAGAGTGTGCATCGGGTGGGCTGGAGGTGGCCACCCATCGAACGAGTGCCAAGGAGCCTTCCGCGATGGCAAACAGTCCGGCCAAGTGAGCAGCTTGGCCCCAGGCGGAGAACCCAGAGAGTCTGCGGTGCAAGGTCACGCTGCCGTATGCCAGAAGGCTGTAGGCTAGGGCATGCTCACCGAGCAGCACACCTTGGTGAACATCCATGAGCAGGCCTAAAAGCCACGCTGGCCATAGCAGCGAACGGCCAGGGAGCTGCAAGGCCCAGAACACAAGACAGACCGCCAGCAGATCCGGAAGTGGCCAGGCTGGTGGCCAAGGCAACAGGTTGAGAATGAGCGCTGCACTCAGGCTTCCCAGAAGGAGTTGGCTTGAGGGCTCTCGCGCAAGGACAACACTCGTCATGGCCGTGTAGTCTGGGTAGGGTTGAGAATCAAAACCTGGTGTTGAAGTCCAATAGTGGCCATCGGGCGTGCGAGTACCCTGGGGAATTGTCCCTCGCGCCCGGGGATGATGGCGGTGACTTTCCCAATGGGTAGCCCAGTTGGGTAAAGGCCATCGAGGCCGGAGCTGAGCACCTCATCTCCTATTTGGATCTCGGCGGCAAGGTTGACGTACTGCACCTCGAATCCATCGTGGCCACCCAAGCCTTGCGTGAGTGCCCGAATGCCCGTTCTTGGGAGCACGACGGGTACGCGCAGCTGATCGTCGGAGAGCAGCCGCACCTCAGCGCTCAGTGGGTAGACGCGGCTGACTTGGCCGATGACACCGACAGCGCTGATCACAGGGCTTCCGATACGCACGCCAGCGTCTGCGCCTTGATTCAGAACCACCTGTTGCGCCAATGGATCGCGTCGGGCTGAGACGAACTCAGCGACCACGCCGTAGCCTGGATTCGTCTGCTTGAGGTTCAGCAACGCACGCAGGTTCTGGTTTTCGGCTTGCAACTGCGACCAGAGCAAGGTGGTTGCGGCCATTTCTGACTGGGTCTGTTCGAGCGTGGCGACGCGAGCGCGAAGTGCCTCAATGCCCCGTATGGTCTCCCAGCCCCAGACTGCAAGGTCTCGGGGCAGAATGGCCGCCTGCTCCAAGGGGTAAAGCAGCACGCTCAGGCCCTGCCTCAAGGGCTCTGTGAGCCGCGCCTGGTGATCGAGCTGCATGAGCCCAAGCGCAGAGAAGACGGCGATGAAGAGCCGAATGCGGCCCGAGACCCCTTGGTGAAAGAATGGCTGAGGGCTTGAGGAGAGAGACACGGTCTCCGTCGGGGGCAGTAAAAGTTATTCGGTCGACAGGATGCTGCTGAGCTCGTCTAGCTGTTCGATGGCTTTTCCGCAGCCCCGCACCACGCACGACAGAGGGTCTTCCGCAACATAGACTGGCAGGCCCGTCTCTTCTGCAAAGAGTCGATCGAGATCGTGCAGCAGTGCGCCACCGCCTGTGATCACAATGCCCCGTTCGGCGATATCTGCAGCCAGCTCAGGGGGCGTGTTTTCGAGCGCGTTCTTGATGGCGACCACGATCTGGCTGATGGGGTCGGTGAGGGCCTCGAGTATCTCGTTGGAGGACACGGTAAAGCTGCGTGGAATACCCTCGCTGAGGTTGCGACCACGGACTTCCATTTCGCTGACGTGGCTGCCGGGAAAGGCAGACCCGATCTGCTTTTTGATGGCTTCGGCCGTCTGGTCGCCAATGAGCATGCCGTAGTTGCGTCGAATGTAATTGACGATGGCCTCGTCAAATTTGTCTCCACCGACGCGAATGGAGTTTGAGTAGACGAGCCCGCCAAGCGAAACCACGCCAATCTCACTGGTGCCCCCGCCAATATCGACCACCATGGAGCCACTGGGCTCAGAGACGGGGAGTCCTGCGCCAATGGCAGCAGCCATGGGCTCCTCAATCAGGTAGACCACGCTAGCGCCTGCCGAGAGGGCAGACTCCCGAATAGCCCGGCGTTCGACCTGGGTTGAGCCGCAGGGCACGCAGATGATGACCCTCGGGCTCGGTGCAAAGAGCTTCTTCTGGTGGACCATCTTGATGAACATCTTGAGCATTTGCTCGGTCACCGTAAAATCGGCAATCACGCCGTCTTTCATGGGGCGAACGGCTTCAATGCTGCCCGGCACCTTGCCCAGCATGTTTTTGGCCTTGGCCCCGACGGCCTCAATGGTCTTTTTTCCGCCCGGTCCGCCCTCATAGCGAATAGCCACAACGGAGGGTTCATCGAGAACGATGCCCTTGCCTTTGGCGTAAATCAGGGTGTTGGCCGTGCCGAGATCGATGGCCAGGTCTTGGGAGAGGTAACCGCGCAATAAGCCGAGCATGAGAAAATCCAGGGTTTAAGAGGCAACAAACTGTCGTCTACAGAGATTATCACTCAACCACACAATGACACTGACACTCGAAGATTTGCAAAAGCTTGCGCGGCTCTCTCAGCTTGCGCTCACACCTGCTCAGGCCGAGGCCTTACTGCCTGAATTGCAGTCCATACTCAATTGGGTTGGCAGTCTGAGTGAGGCACCGACCGAAGGGGTGCAGCCCATGTCCCATCCGCACGACCCCGAACTCAGGCTACGCGCCGATGAGGCTCAGGCTTTGGCAAGTCGCGAAGCGCTCATGGCCAATGCCCCGTCGCAGGCTGCCGGGCACTTCCTTGTGCCTCGGGTGGTGGAGTGACCATGGACCTTCGATTCTCAGACCTCGCTGGACTCACAAAGGCACTCGAAGTGGGCATGGTCTCACCCGTCGAATTGGCCCAAGACTATCTCCAGGCCTTGCAGGAGAGCCCGCTTGGGGCAGTGATTAGTGTGGATCCCGAGGTGACTCTGGCTCAGGCGCGGGCGGCCCAGGCTCGCATGGACCAAGGGGAGACGGGCTCACTCTTGGGCATTCCGGTCCTCCACAAAGATGTGTTCGTGACCCAAGATTGGCCGACAACCGCCGGTTCTCGCATCTTGGGCCAGTATCGAAGCCCATTCGATGCGGAGGTCGTCGTGCGGCTTGGCTCAGCAGGTATGGTTGGGCTGGGCAAGGCGAGCTGCGATGAGTTTGCAATGGGCTCTGCAAATCAGTTTTGTGCCTTTGGACCTGCGCTCAATCCTTGGGACCCGACGCGGGTGCCGGGCGGCTCATCTGGAGGCTCTGCTGCTGCTGTGGCTGCTGGGCTTGCCCCAGCTGCCACGGGAACCGATACGGGTGGTTCGGTCCGCCAGCCGGCAGCCATGTGCGGAATCACCGGGATTAAACCCACCTATGGCCGAGTCTCTCGTTGGGGCATGGTGGCCTATGCCTCGAGCCTGGATCAGGCTGGGCCCATGGCACGCTCTGCCCGCGACTGTGCGGTGCTCCTCAATGCCATGTCTGGTTTTGACCCAAAGGATTCCACCAGTGCGGACAGACCGTCCCAGGACTTTGCCTGTGAGCTCGAGGGCTGGAGGCCCTTTGAGGCGTCTGAGAAGCCGCTCGAGGGGATGCGCATTGGGCTGCCGAAAGAGTATTTCGCCCAGGGCCTCTCCGATGGGGTACGTCAGCGCATTGAGACCGCGGTGCAAGTCCTCTGCGGGCTCGGTGCGCAGACCGTGGAGGTGAGCCTTCCGCGAACGGCACTTTCGATTCCCGCTTACTACGTCATTGCGCCTGCAGAGGCCTCATCTAATCTCTCTCGCTTTGATGGCGTTCGTTACGGACATCGTTCCTCGCAGGCGGCGGACTTGCAGTCGCTCTACGTGAACAGCCGCAGTGAGGGCTTTGGGGCAGAAGTGCAGCGCCGCATTTTGGTGGGAAGCTTCGTGCTCTCACATGGCTATTACGACGCCTACTACCTCAAGGCTCAGCAGGTTCGACGATTGATTGCACAAGATTTTCAGCAGGCCTTCGCGCAGTGTGACCTGCTTTTAGGGCCGGTCTCGCCCACTGTGGCTTGGACCCGACCCGGTCTTGAGGATCAGCCAGCCGCGAGGGACCCCCTTGAGGACTACCTAGCCGACATTTATACGCTCGGTGCGAGCCTTGCGGGCTTACCGGCTATGTCGGTTCCTTGCGGATTTTCGTCTCCGGAGCCCGGCGCGCCGCAGCTGCCGGTGGGACTGCAGCTCATCGGCCCAGCATGGGAAGAGTCAAGGCTTCTCAAGGTGGCGCACGCCTATCAGCGGCAAACGGACTGGCACCTTCAGACACCGTTTTCTGTGGGGCCGTCTGCAGCGCAAGGGGGTGAGCGATGAGCTGGGAAGTGGTGATCGGTTTGGAGACTCACGTACAACTGCGCACGGAGTCTAAAATTTTCTCGCCGGCTTCTACGGCATTTGGGGCACCGGCCAATACACAGGCGCACCCGATTGACCTGGCTTTGCCGGGCGTGCTGCCGGTGCTCAACCGGGCAGCGGTGGAGGCCGCCATTCGATTTGGGCTAGCTGTGGGTGGGCAGATTGCGAGGCGCTCTGTCTTTGCTCGAAAAAACTACTTTTATCCTGACCTGCCCAAGGGTTACCAGATCAGCCAGTTTGAGCAGCCGATTGTTTCTGGTGGTTCGGTCTCGATCGTGCTTGCCGATGGGGAGCCTCGACGGATCGAGCTGACCCGTGCTCATCTCGAGGAGGATGCAGGCAAGTCCGTTCATGAGGGCCTTGAGGGCATTCCACAGGGACAGTCGGGCATTGACCTCAATCGAGCTGGAACCCCCCTGCTTGAGATCGTGACTGAACCAGTGATGCGCTCTGCCGCTGAGGCCGTGGCCTATGCCAAAGCCCTTCATGCATTGGTGCGTTGGATTGGGATATGCGATGGGAATCTGCAGGAGGGATCTTTTCGGGTAGACGCCAATGTCTCGGTGAGGCGCCAAGGTCAGACTGCTTTTGGAACGCGCTGTGAGATCAAGAACCTCAACTCCTTTCGTTTTCTGGAGCGTGCCATCCAGGTAGAGGCTCAACGACAGGTTGAGCTCATTGAGGATGGCGGTACGGTCATTCAACAGACCCGCCTGTTTGATCCTGATCGCGACGAGACGCGGGCCATGCGAAGCAAAGAAGATGCGCACGATTACCGATACTTCCCCGATCCAGATCTCCCGCCACTCACCCTGACAGAGGCCTGGATCTCGCAGGTCGAGGCACAGATGCCCACGCTCCCGGGCGCTCGCCGCTCACTGCTTGAGCAGCAGTTTGGCCTCTCCTCGGCAGACGCGGCAATGGTGACCGCCTCTCGCGAGGCCAGCGATTATTTTGATCGGGGGGTCACAGGCTTGGGCTTGCACAAGGCTGCGGATGCTGCCCATGTGAAGCTTCTGGCCAATTGGGTCATGGGGGAGCTGGCCACTGCCTTGAACCGAGAAGGTCTCGAGATCGAGCAGTCGCCGCTCTGCGCCGAACGGCTCGCTGGGCTCATTGTGCGGGTGGCCGATGGCACGCTCTCGAACAAGATTGCCCGCGAGGTCTTTGCCAAGCTTTGGTCTGATGCAAGTCGCACGGCGGACGAAGTCATTGAGGCGGATGGCCTTCGTCAGGTTCAGGACAGCGGACAGCTCCAGGGCTGGGTTGCAGAGGTGGTTGCAGCCAACCCAAAAATGGTGGACGAGTACCGAGCAGGAAAGGACAAGGCACTCAACGCGCTCGTGGGGCAGGTCATGAAGCGAAGCGGCGGCAAGGCCAATCCGCAGGGCGTGACCGATCTGCTCAAGAAGGCCATGGAGGCTGATCGGCCCGATCAATCACAGGCTTGAGCCAAGCCAGCATAATCAGACCGGGCAGTGCCGCGAAAAAGGTGCTCATAAAGAAAGGAGCCCACCCGTAGTCGGTTGCAGCAACGCCTGCGACGGGCCCTACCCACACGCGCCCCACGGAGGCGAGCGCAGAAAGCAATGCGAACTGCGTTGCCGTGAATCGGGCATCGCACAGCGACATCAGCAGGGCAACGAAGGCTGCCGTGCCCATGCCGCCAGCGAGGTTTTCGAGCAGCACGACGGCGGTCATATCGGTCAAGCTCGCCTCTCGAGAGGCGAGCCACCAAAAGCCCAAGTTGGTTACCGCCTGCAACAGCCCGAATCCCAGCAGGGCTCGCCAGAGCCCGGACTTTGCAAGGAGCCATCCGCCAAAGAGACCACCCACGAGCGTGGCCACAAGGCCAACGCCCTTGTTGACCGCTCCAACCTCAGCGGGCGTGAATCCGGCACCTCGAATCAGAAATGCTGTCGACAGGCTGCCAGCAAAGGCATCTCCCAACTTATAGAGGACGATACAGACCAGCAGGGCTATGGCGCCCTTGCGGCTGAAGAACTCCCTGAAGGGCTCGATGACGGCGGCTCTGAGGCTTCCCGGGGTCCGGGCCTGGCTCGGCTCAGGCGCTAAGGCTGCAATGACTGCTAAGAGCACACAGAGACCAGCCATGACGCGGTAGGTCCCACCAAAACCCAGCCAGAGGTCTGCGAGCATGAGTGCAAGACCACCTGAGGTGAGCATGGCCAACCGATAGCCAATCACTGACCATGCGGCACCGAGCCCTCGCTGCTCTGGAGTCAACGATTCTGCTCGCCAGGCATCAAACACAATGTCAAAACTGGCCGAGAGCACAACCAACAAAAATGCGAGGCTTGCGAGCCTCGTGAGGCTGGTGGTGGGTGAAGAGAATGAGAGTGTAAATAGCACAGCGGCCATGGCGAGCAGCAGCAGGGTGAGCCAACCGCGTCTGCGGGCTGCCCATCGACCCGGGAGGGGATAGCGATCGAGCACAGGTGCCCACGCGAACTTGTAGGTATACGGCAGTCCAAGCACAGTCAGCCAGCCGATCGTTTTGAGGTCCAGGCCCTCTACAGTGAGCCAAGCCTGTAGGGTTCCAGATGACAACGCCAGGGGAAGGCCGCTGGCAAAGCCCAGCAGCAGGGTCATGAGCAGCAGACCCTGCCGAGGCCGTGGGGCATGTTGAGGTTCGGAAGTCGTGTGCATGGTGTTCGCCATGCTAACGCGAGTACTTAGAAAGGGGTGACGGCCGTGCACACACGCGTGCGAACAGCAGGGTGGGTTTTGAAGTGGGGGTGGATTTGCATCATCTCGGGGGCATTCAGTGCTGCAGACACGGCCTGGGCACAGTCGTCGGCTGTCGACGTGGGCGAGGCCTCCAGACTGCGAAAAATCGTTCCTGCCGAGGCCCTTGAGCGCTCAGCCGATGAGCAGTACCGAGCCCTGCTCGGGAACGCCCGACAAGCGGGACGATTGGTACCCGCCACGGACCCTCGCGCACAGCGTCTGCGCGCTATCGCCGCTGACCTCTTGCCTCATGTTGCGCAGTGGAATCCGCAGGCGCGGCAATGGCGCTGGGAGGTGGCCTTGATTGATCAGCCCACGATCAATGCCTTTTGTATGCCTGGCGGCAAGATCGCCTTCTTTACGGGCATCGTCGATCAGCTCAAACTCACTGACGATGAGATTGCTGTGATCATGGGCCACGAAATGGCCCATGCGTTGCGTGAGCATGCCCGCGAGCGGGTGGCCAAAGAGCAGCTCACGGGGGTCGGTGCAAGCCTATTGGCGGGCCTGTTGGGTTTGGGTGACCTGGGCCGATCGGCGATCGGCGCAGGGGCTCAGCTCATGAGTCTCAAGTTCTCCCGTGATGACGAGATTGAGGCAGATCGTGTGGGGCTTGAGATCTCAACCCGCGCGGGTTATCACCCACGAGCGGGCGTAAGCCTTTGGAAAAAAATGCAGGCGGCCCAGAGGGGCGCACCCGCCCAATGGCTCTCTACTCATCCCTCGGGCGATCGCCGCGTGCAAGAAATGCAGGCGCTGCAAGACAAGCTGATGCCCCTCTACCGTCAGGCGCCCCAACGGTCTCGATAATCGGCCACCGCCTGTGCGTGCTGTCTGAGCGCAGCGGATGATGAGTGATCAAGGAGTTCGAGCAGGTCTGTCAGGCCCGCGATTGCAATGACGGGGATTCCGAAAGCCTGCTCCGTCTCTTGCACTGCTGAATGGGCGGTGGGGGCCTCTGCGGTTCCACCTTTCTCCATGCGATCGAGTGCGATCAGGACCCCACAGGGGTTGGCACCCAGCTCCCGAATCAAGGCCACCGACTCACGAACAGAGGTGCCAGCCGAGATGACGTCATCAATGATCATGACTTGTCCCTGCAGCGGCGCCCCAACGGTGACGCCACCCTCACCATGGTCCTTGGCCTCTTTGCGATTGAAGGAAAATGGGATGTCATGGCCTTGTGCCGCCAATGCAACGGCGGTCGCACTGGCCAAGGTGATGCCCTTGTATGCTGGCCCGAACAGGAGATCGACTTGGAGATTCCGCGAGGCCTGAGCTTCAAGCAGGGTCTGTGCATAGAAACCCGCCAGACGGCCCAGCAGCCCACCTGTGTAGAACAAACCGGCATTGAAAAAATACGGTGATATGCGACCGGCTTTGGTTTTGAAGCTGCCGAACCGCAGCACACCGCTCTCGATGGCAAACTCTAGAAATGACTGTTGAGTGCTGAGCATAGAAGGAGAATACACGGCATGAGAATCATTAGCCTAAACCTCAACGGCCTGCGCTCTGCCGCTGAAAAAGGGGTGATGGAGTGGCTTGCGACTCAGGCCGCCGATGTGGTCTGTGTGCAGGAACTCAAGGCTCAGGCAGCCGACTTGTCTGAGAACCACCTTCGCTTTCCGTCAGACAAGGGGCCGGTCCAGTCCTGGCTGCACTGCGCAGAGAAGCGCGGCTACAGCGGTGTCGGGCTGTACTCAGCGCATCGACCTGAGCATGTCGAGACCGGATTTAGCGCCCCAGAGTTTGATGCCGAGGGGCGACTGGTTCGGGCCGATTTCGCGCCAGGCACCCTGGGCTCCGCTCCGGTGTCAGTCATGAGCCTCTATGCGCCATCAGGCAGTGCTTCAGAGGAGCGGCAGGCCTCCAAGTTTCGTTTTATGGAGGTTTTCTTTCCTCGCCTAGCGGCCTGGATGCGCGATCACGAATCAACCGGGCGAGAGTTTGTTATTTGTGGCGACTGGAATATTGCCCATACCGAGAAGGACCTCAAGAACTGGCGCGGCAACCTCAAGCAGTCTGGCTTTCTTCCGCAGGAGCGAGCTTGGATGACCGAGGTGCTTGGGGGCCTGGGGTGGGTGGATAGCTTTCGCCATCTCTACCCCGACGAGGAGGCACAGGGCTACACCTGGTGGAGCAACCGCGGGCAGGCCCGAGCAAACAACGTAGGCTGGCGCATTGATTACGCATTGGTGACTCCAGGGCTTGCAAGGCGCCTTGCGGATGCCCGTGTTTACAAAGATCAGAAATTCTCAGACCACGCCGCGCTGGTGGTCGACTTTCAGTAGCTGCAGCTCACTCCACCGTGACACTCTTGGCGAGGTTTCGGGGTTTGTCGACATCATGCCCCCTGGCCAGGGCCACGTGATACGCGAGCATCTGGAGTGGAATCACATGCAAGATGGGTGAAAGCAGTCCAGCATGACCACCCAAGGTGATGACCTCAACACCCTCTGAAGGCTCGAATGCGGTGCCTTGATCGGCGATGACGAACAGCCGGCCGCCTCGTGCACGCACCTCTTCTAGATTGCTGCGCAGCTTCTCAAGCAGCTGATCATTGGGCGCGACGGCAACTACGGGCATGTTGTCGTCTACCAGCGCAAGGGGCCCGTGCTTGAGCTCTCCGGCCGCGTAAGCTTCGGCATGAATGTAACTGATCTCTTTGAGCTTGAGCGCACCCTCGAGCGCAATCGGGTAGTGAATGCCGCGCCCCAGAAACAGAGCATGGTCTTTGTTCACAAAATGCCTCGCCCATGCGGCGAATGAGGGCTCGGCCTCAAGGACTGAGCTCAGCGCAGCCGGTAGGTGCCGCAGCGCCTGCAGATGGCCCTGAAGATCAGATGCACTTGGGCTTTCGCGATGACGCGCTAGCGTGAGGGTGAGCAGGAAGAGTGCCGCCAATTGGGTCGTAAACGCTTTGGTAGACGCCACTCCGATTTCGGGCCCCGCACGCGTCAGAAAACGGAGTCGACAGGCTCTGATGAGCGAGGACTCGGGCACATTACAGATGGCGAGGGTGTTGGTGAGGCCTTGGCGATGCGCGTGTTCAATGGCGGCCAGGGTGTCAGCCGTCTCTCCTGACTGCGATATGGCAACGACAAGCGTGCCCGGCTCGCTGACGCTCTTTCGGTATCGGTACTCGCTGGCGATTTCGACCTGACAGGGCAGACCGGCAACTGCCTCTACCCAGTAGCGTGCCACCATGCCTGCGTGGTGGCTGGTGCCGCAGGCGAGAATGAGCACCCGCTCGGTCTGGGCAAAGACCTCGGCTGCCTCTGCACCAAAGAGGCCATCTGAAATGCTCGAGGCCTGCATGACCATCTCGAGCGTGGCCGCAACCGCACCGGGCTGTTCGGCCATTTCTTTTTGCATGTAGTGCCGATAGGGGCCAAGTGCGACATCGGCGTCGCTCAGGGCGCTGCGAACGACCGGCCGTTGCACCAGACGGCCGTTCTGATCGTAGATTTGAACATCGACACGATGATCGGCATCGGTCTGCAGCGAGAGCTGATCGCCATCTTCGAGATAGACCATGTCTCGCGTGACCTGCAGCAAGGCCGACGCATCTGATGCCAGAAACGCCTGCCGAGGATCTTCGCTGACGCCCAGAATGAGCGGTGCACCGCGTCGACTCGCGACCATGGACCCGGGGTCGTGGGAGCTGATGGCAGCAATCGCGTAGGCCCCGGTAACCTGTTGGAGCACGCGGTCAAACGCAGTCCGAAGATCTGGGCTCTGAAGGCGCTCTCGGTGCAGAAGGTGAGCAATAACCTCGGTGTCTGTCTGGGATTCGAATCGGTAGCCCTCGTCAGTTAATACCTCTCTGAGCGCGAGGTGATTCTCAATGATTCCGTTGTGCACGAGGCACACCTGAAGACCTTGACCCTCAGACCAATGAGGGTGGGCATTGTCTTGCGTCACCCCGCCATGGGTAGCCCACCGCGTGTGCGCAATGCCAATCGTGGCACTGAGCGAAGCGCTTGCCTTGGCGAGCTCTGCAACACGGCCCACGGCGCGCACCCGGGTGAGCTGGCCCTCAGTTGCGCAGGCAAGGCCTGCTGAGTCATAGCCTCGGTACTCTAGGCGCTTGAGGCCCTCGAGCAGGATGGGGACAACGTTCTGGGTTGAGAGGGCTGCAACAATTCCGCACACGGATCAGTCTCCAATGCTCAGTGAGATGTTTTCTTGGGCCGCTTCCACCGAGCAATACTCGTCTGCCGCGCGCGGGACAGCGTGAGCTGGCCTGCAGGCGCGTCGGTGGTCAGGGTGGTTCCTGCACCAAGGGTTGCCCCTTCACCGACGACAACGGGGGCGACAAGCTGTGTATCGGAGCCGATGAATGCATCGTCGCCAATGATGGTGCGATGCTTGTGGGCGCCATCGTAATTACAGGTGATGGTTCCGGCACCAATGTTCACCCGTTCTCCCACGGTTGCATCGCCAATATAAGACAGGTGATTGGCCTTGGACATGGCGCCAAGGCTGCTGTTCTTGATTTCAGTGAAGTTACCCACGTGGGCACCCTCGCCGAGCAGAGAGCCTGGCCGCAGACGAGCAAAGGGTCCCACCACCGCTCGAGGGCCAAGCTCGCAGGCCTCCAGGTGCGACATGGCCTCGATGCGAGCGCCGGCCCCCACGCGCACGTCTTTGAGCACGCAGTTCGGTCCAATCTCAACGCCATCCGCCAATACGACTTCGCCCTCAAAGAGGCAGCTGTGGTCAATGCGCACATCGCGGCCGCATGCGAGTGATCCGCGAATGTCGATGCGTGTAGGGTCAGCAAGGCTCACACCTGATTCGAGGAGCCGCTGTGCAAGGCGCCTTTGGTGGTGCCGCTCCAGTGCGCTGCGATCGATCTGGCTGTTGACGCCCTGGGTTTCGATGGGATCCTCACAGCAATGGGTTGAAACGGTGAGCCCAGCCTCGACTGCCATGGCCAGGACATCGGTGAGGTAGTACTCCCCTTGCGCATTCTCGTTCTTGAGTGCGTGGACCCAGGACCGCAGCAGTCGGGTTGGCGCAACCAGCACGCCCGTATTGACCTCATGAATTTTTCGCTGTGCTTCATTCGCATCTTTCTCTTCGACACAGGAGAGCAGATGCCCATGAACGTTACGCAGAATGCGCCCATAGCCAGTTGGGTTACTCAGTTGTGCGGTCAACAGTCCGACACCATCTTGGCTGCGGGCGAGGCTGACCAGGCTGCTGAGCGTTTCAGGGCTCAGTAACGGGACGTCACCGTACAGCACCATGGTGTGGCCCTGCTCAGGCAGATGGGGCATGGCGCAGGCCACGGCGTGACCGGTACCCTGGGGGGGCTCCTGAAGGGCAAAGGTCAATCGGGACTGGTCGGCAAAAGAGGCTCTTGCATAAGATTCAACCGCCTCTGCGCCAGATCCCACCACACAAACCAGACGCTTGGCATCGAGTTTGAGGGCTGTGGAGAGCACGCGCCCAAGCATGGGCGTGCCGCCGATCGGGTGTAAGACTTTGGGAAGATCGGAGCGCATGCGGCTGCCTCGGCCTGCCGCCAAGACAACCGCAAAGAGTGGTTCAGGTTCTTGGTTGGCGCTCATCGATGTTCCGCTCCCGGGGAGAGGCCATGCTGATGCCCACGATGGGGGTTCGGTGAGAGCGTCGAACCGATGAGCATGCCAAGCAGGCTAAAACACAGACCGATGAGCTGGGGCTCTACCAAAAGCTCAGCCCCACTGGCCTCTAGGAGCAGCCAGCTTCCAAGCCCAAAGAATATAGAGAGGCTTGCCCCCAGGTTGCTGGCCTTTGACCAGAAGAGGCCCGCGGCCAATGGCACAAAAGCCCCGGCAAGGGTAATGCGATAAGCGTTCTCCACCATGCCATGAATGCTCTCGTCGGTGAGCAGGGCGTAGGTCGTCACCATGACCGTGAACACCGCCACCGTGATGCGGGTCGTGAGCAGCAGTTGACGGTCGGACATGTGCGGCTGGCTACCTTTGAGTACATTTTCTGCAAAGGTCACCGCAGGGGCGAGCAGGGTCCCGGAGGCGGTGCTCATGATCACCGAGAGCAGCGCACCAAAAAAGACTACCTGGACCCAGAAGGGCATGTACTGCAGGACCAGTGTGGGGAGTACGAGCTGTGAGTCCTGGTCCATGAGTTTTGCAGTGAGGTCTGCGTCAATCATGCTTGCGGAGTAGGCCAGAAAGAGCGGGACGGCAGCAAAAAAGAAGTAGGCCACGCCACCGAGGGTGGTACCCCAGACCGCGACGGACTCGTTCTTCGACGAATTTACCCGCTGGAAGACGTCTTGCTGTGGGATTGAGCCCAGCGCCATCGTCACGAGCGCTGCCCCCCAGCCCAGCATATCCAGCGGGTCAAGCGTGGGCAGCCAGTCGAACTTGCCCTCTGCCGCGGCTTTGGCAATCACGGGCTCAAAGCCACCCGCCATGTCACCTGCGATCCAGGTCACGATGAGCAGGCCTACGACGATCACGATCATCTGAATGAAGGTGGTTGCGGCGACGCTCCACATACCCCCAAACAGGGTGTACGTAAGCACCACGGCTGCCCCAATGATCATGCCCAATGGCATGGAGACCGTGTCATTTGAGAGCACGTTAAAAACGAGGCCAAGCGCGGTGATCTGCGCCGATACCCAGCCAAGGTAAGACACCACGATGCACAGCGAAATGATGAGCTCGGTCTGCCGGTTGTATCGGCGTTTGAAAAAATCACCTAGCGTTAAGAGCTTCATGCGATAGAGCGGCAACGCAAAGATCAGCCCAAAGAGCACCAGACAGAGCGAAGCGCCCAGCGGATCAGAGATCAGGCCTCGAAAGCCCTCTTCAAGAAAGGTTGCAGACACGCCAAGCACCGTCTCTGCGCCAAACCAAGTGGCAAAGACCATGGCCATGACGACGGGCATGGGCATGTGTCGTCCGGCGGTGATGTAGTCCTGCGCCGAATGAACCTGCCGGGCCGCAACCAGGCCAATCAGAATCGAAACAAAGAGGTAGATAGACACCAGGGTCAAGAGCATGTCGCGTCCTTCAGGAGAAAAATGCGGCAAACAACCAAGGGGAGACCACAATAAAAAGAACCAAGACCTGTAGCCAGCGTCGCGTGCGACGTGTCTCATCTGCAAGCCTGCGAATCGCTTCGGACGTCTTATCCTCGCGCGGATAGGCTGCCTGTGTCAGCGCTGCATGGGCGAGCCGGGGAAGCTGCGGCAGGAGTTTTGCCCAGCGCTCTGCTTCCCGCATGCCCTGCGCCCGCAGCGCCTCAAAGCCGACCTGCTCCTTCATCCAACGCTCGAGGAATGGCTTTGCAGTGACCCAGAGGTCAAGGTCTGGATCGAGCTGCCGGCCAAGGCCCTCAATATTGAGCAGGGTTTTTTGCAACAGCACCAGCTGCGGCTGAATCTCGACATTGAATCGGCGAGACGCTTGAAACAGGCGCATAAGCACCTGCCCAAGTGAGATCTCCTTGAGGGGTCGATCAAAGAAGGGCTCGCAGACTCCTCGAACAGAGGCCTCCAGCGCATCGACACGGGTATCGGCCGGAGCCCAGCCCGACTCGACATGAAGCTCCGCAACCCGTCGGTAATCTCTTCGAAAGAAGGCGAGAAAGTTTTGCGCGAGATAGTTCTTGTCGTATTCGGAGAGGGTGCCAACAATCCCAAAGTCCAGGGCAATGTAATGGCCAAAATGTGGGCCCCGATCTGACACCAGAATGTTGCCCGGGTGCATGTCCGCATGAAAGTACCCGTCTCTAAAGACTTGGGTAAAAAATATCTCCACCCCCTCGCGGGAGAGCTGCTGCAGGTCCACACCCGCCTCACGCAGCCGATCCATGCGGCCGATCGGTATGCCGTAGACCCGTTCCATGACAATGACATTGGGCTGGCAGAGGTCCCAGATCATTTCGGGAATGAGCAACAGCCCGGAATGCTCGAAGTTTCGGCGCAGCTGGGCTGCATTGGCCGCTTCGCGCACCAGATCGAGCTCGTCGTGGAGGTAATGGTTGAACTCTTCAACCACCTCGCGGGGCTTAAGGCGACGACCGTCCGGAGAGAGCCGCTCAACCCACTGTGCGCCAAGGGCCAGCAAGGCCAGGTCCTTATCGATGATCTCCAACATGCCCGGGCGCAGCACTTTGACGGCCACCTCACGACCATCGTGCAGCTGAGCAAAGTGGACCTGTGCAATCGATGCGCTGGCCACGGGCACGGGGTCAAATGCCTGGAAGAGCTGTTCAATCGAGCGTCCGAACGCCTTCTCAATGGCAGCGATCGCCTGCCCGGAGGGGAAGGGAGGGACCTGATCTTGCAGCAGCGCGAGCTCGTTGGCGATGTCCTCGGGGAGCAGGTCTCGCCGGGTTGAGAGCACCTGACCGAATTTGACAAAAATCGGTCCGAGGCTCTCGAGTGCCTCGCGTATGCGCTGTCCTCGGGGCGCAGAAAACCGTCGACCCAGGCGTAGCACAAAGAGGGTTCCTGCGAGGACACGAGAATTGAGACCGCGCCGTGCGCCATCAACCGCGAGCTGATCGAGACCAAACTTCCAGACCACCCAGAGAATGGTGAGCAGTCGAAAGAGCGCACTCACGCACAGCTCCCCGATGGATCGAATGCCTTATCCCCGTCTGCCCTTGCCTGACCGTCGGCCATAATCAACTGAAATGGGAAGGCGGCGTGGTCGAGCAGGTGCGAGGGCTTGAGGTTGCTGAGCGCCTGAAAAATAGAGTCAACGCGACCAGGGTGCTGTCGGTCCCAGGTCTGGAGCATGGCCTTCACCTGCTGTCGCTGTAGGTTCTCCTGCGAGCCGCAGAGGTCACAGGGAATGATGGGAAAAGCCTTATGCACCGACCAGGCCTGCAGGTCGGACTCCTCGACATAGGCCAAGGGCCGGATCACCACATGACGGCCGTCGTCTGAGACCAGCTTTGGGGGCATGGCCTTGAGTGCGCCGCCAAAAAAGAGGTTCAAGAAAAACGTCTGCAAGATGTCGTCTCTGTGGTGGCCGAGTGCAATCTTGGTGGCGCCGAGCTCGCTGGCTACCCGGTAGAGGGTACCCCGGCGCAGCCGTGAGCAGAGCGAGCACATGGTCTTGCCCTCGGGTATGACACGCTTGACGATGGAGTAGGTATCTTGGGTCTCAATGTGAAAAGGTACACCGAGTGCGCGCAGGTAGTCGGGCAGTACGTCTTTGGGAAACCCCGGGTGGCCCTGATCGAGGTTGACTGCAATCAGCTCGAAGGAGATCGGGGCTCGGGCTCGCAGGGAGAGCAGCAGATCCAGCAGGCTGTAGCTGTCTTTTCCACCCGAGAGGCAGACCATGACGCGATCGCCCGCCTCAATCATGTTGAAGTCCGCAATGGCCTGTCCGGTGAGTCGGTGCAGGCGTTTGGATAGCTTGTTGACCTCGGTCGGGTTGCGCAGCTCGCGCGGCACCGGCTGAAGATGCACCAGACTCAGCTGCGCCATGCTTCGGTCTCGATTCCAACAGTCTTGCAGTCGGGGTAGACATCTGGCTTCTGCGTGGACACCCGCACGCCTGAGACCTGTGGAAAGGTCAAACAAAGCGCGAGGATCTCGTCTACCAGGGTCTCTTGCAGGTTGTAGTGTCGTTGCGCAACAAGTGCTTGAATGCCCGTTCTCACGCCATCGTAGTCGAGCAGATCTGCAACGTCGTCTCTTTGGCTCTGGGCTTGTGCAAGTGGCACATAGAGGTCGATATTCACCAGAATGCGTTGGCGCGCAGAGCGTTCAAAGTCATGGAACCCGATCGATGCCATCAGGCTGAGCTCATGCATAAAGATGCGTCTATGTCCGGTCGTGGGGGTCATGGTTCTGCGCATTATCGGGTAGAGAACATCACATCACGGGCAGAGGGCAGCAGGTGCTGGCCGCCGTCGACCAACAGGTGCGTCCCCGTGATGGCGGGCGACTGGGCGAGCCAGAGAATGGCCTGGGCAATATCGTCTGGTGTACTCGAGGCGCCCAAGGGGGTTTGCGCATGGGTCTGCCGAAATTCCGCCTCAGACTGATCCGCACTGGGCAACGTAATGCCCGGCGATACCGCCAGAACCCGCAGGGTTGGGGCCAGCGTCTGGGCCATCAGCCGGGTCGCCCAGAGCAGCCCGGCCTTCGAGAGCGTGTAGGAGAAGAAATCTGGATTGGGATTGTCGAGCTTCTGATCGAGCAGGTTGATCACGACACCCTTTCGGTTGTTCGATTGACACTGCCGATAAAGGGCCTGGGTGAGCAGGACCGGCGCAATGAGATTGGTCTCATGATGACTGCGCAGGCTGGCAGTGCTGGCGGAGTCTGCAAGGTCGAACTCGAAGTGAGAGGCGTTGTTCACGACCAGTGTGATGGGTCCCAGGCTGTGCTGAATGTCGGCCAGGTATTGATCTGCTGCCTGGGCGGTCAGAGTCTCGTCCAGTGCGAGTGGGCATGCAACGGCCCGGTGACCTCTTGCCTCTAGGGTCTGAACCAGTGCACTGGCCGCCTGGGCGGACTCGCGGTAGTGAATGGCCACCTGCCAGCCCTGCTCGGCGAGTGCCTCCGCAATGCTACGACCAAGCCGCTTGGCGCCGCCAGTGACGAGTGCGACAGGGTTGGCGGTGAATGATGGATGGGGAGCGGCTCGCATAGCACAAGTGTAGCTTTGATACCCTCCGATGCATGTCGCAAACCAAATCGTTGCAACAGCATCTCGAGCAGGAGGCTGCGGCCCAGGGGGGCTGGCTTGCATTTGATCAGTTTATGCAGGCTGCGCTGCTGCATCCTCAGGGGGGCTATTACGCCCGCACCGACCGGGCCGCCGGGCCATTTGGCGCTGGCGGCGACTTTCAAACGGCCCCCGAGATGGGGCCCTGGATGGGCTATGCAGTGGCCCAGTCCTTTCGCAGGCTCACGCAGCAGATGGGGCCCAGCCTCTCTATCCTGGAGGTCGGACCCGGCACGGGCGCGTTGGCTGCGCAGGTGCTGATCTCCTTGGCTGAATGGAATTGTCTTCCGCAGACCTATTGGCTTGATGAGCCCAGCGCCCACCTGAGAGCCCTTCAGCGGGCCACGCTGCACACGGCCCTCTCCCGCCGGGCCGATTGCGCAGCACTCTGGTCTCGGCTGGCTTGGGTAGGGGAGACAGCGCCTCACACACCAAGTGCGCAAGATGCGAGTCAGGCATTGAGTCTGCGCGGGTTGGTGCTTGCCCATGAGGTCTTTGATGCACTTCCCGTCAAACGGTTGGAGTGGCGTGGCCCGATGGCAAACCGGTTGGATGAGGTGCTCGAGTGGGGCGTCGTGTGGGACGCAGGCGAGGCGCGATGGCAGTGGAGCCCTCGAATCGCGAACGAGAGCCTTTCAGGCATGGTGCGTGCGCGAGCGCTTGCGGCTCA